>JAEEGK010014775.1_pt1 | contig 17403 bp, 12 predicted proteins | sample 8958771 | NCBI WGS metagenome assembly JAEEGK01 (sample SAMN16246547, study PRJNA631951) | gut metagenome | biome: gut microbiome; feature: rumen; material: SC-attached | host: Bos | place: Iran: Karaj | collected 2018-10
CTCTATGCCAAGTGGACGGGCGTGGACTGCAAGAACGAGGGACTTGACGAGATACTGATGGCTGCTGAGCACAATGATGCCAGCTCCACACAGGGACGCTACGGTAACCGTACTTACAACTATTTCGATCCGCAGTTCTCTAACTTCTCTGGTGCATGGGTACAGCGTGGACAGTATATTGGCGGTATGGACTTCCAGCGCTGCCGTCCTACTGAGTACACCTACAGCGTTTTCGATAATGTGAATGATGCCCGTATGTGGAAAACCTTCAAGACCGTCTATGGTCTGAACAATGCCGCCAAGAATGCCGATGACACAACAGACAAGGACGGCAATGTGGTAAAGGGCTTGAAGTCGCTCTACGGACTGACCGATGCTCAGGTGCCTGCTATCGGCGACGAGGGTATCATCTTCATCCTTAACAAGAAGAACGACACGCGCTTCGACGGTAATCCCTACGGAACCTTCGGACGTGGCGGTGTTGACCACACCTTCGTCAATCCTCGCACCAACAAATGGGTGCCCAATGCCTTCGTATGCTATCAGGATGGACAGTATAAGATGAATACCTACAATGGTGACCCCTCGAAGACCAATGTGTTCTGCGGTATCAACAAGACAGCTGACGGTACACGTACCGGTGAGAAGGGCGACGCACACCGCGACGTCATCATGGCTCGTACGGGTGAGACCTATCTCGTGAAGGCTGAGGCCCAGGTGCGTATGGGCAGCTATCAGGAGGCTATCAATACCATCAATGTGCTCCGTGCACGTGGACAGTGGAAGCAGGGAGAGGATCGCAGCTACTACACGGACGGCTCAATGGCATTCCTGACAGCTGACGGCGGCGACAAGGACAACTCTACTGCCAACGACAAAACTGTAAAGAAGAATAAGGACTTTGAGGGTAATGTGCTGCTCAACTCTCAGGGCTACTATGCCTCTATGACGCATACCAACACCTATTATTTGTCAACAGGTATTACTGAGACCACCGATGCCTCCAACCTGCAGATTGCCAGCTACACCAGTCTGCCCTCCGAGGACGAGGCTATTCTGACAGCCATTGGCGCATCGGGTGACTACGACCGTATGCTGAACTTTGTGTTCAACGAGCGTACCCGTGAGTTGCTGGGTGAGTGGAACCGCTGGGACGAACTGGCTCGCACGAAGCTGTTGGTAAAGCGTGCCAAGGCTTTCAATCCCGAGGCTGCTCCTAACGTGCAGGACCGCCACATGTATCGTCCTATTCCGCAGAAGTTCATCGATACGCTGCAGAATCCTGACGGCACCAACCTGAGCGATGCCGACAAGAAGGCATGGCAGAACCCTGGTTATTAAGTATGACAGATAATCTGAGATTTAGTTAGTTAATTAAGTTAGTAGTTTTTTCTTGAAAGGCTACATCTCCCGATGTAGCCTTTTTATTAAATCTTAGAAATGTCGAAAAATATTTGGACGGTTGACAGATTATTCGTATGTTTGCAGCAATATACTAAAACAAGAAAGAAAAATGATGAGAAGATTTTTAGCAATCATAGCGTTCCTGCTGACGGTATGCGCCAGTTGGTCACAAGACGGCGTCGACCAGCAGCTGGCGCGACACAATTTCTTCTATGCCGGGCAGAGCAAGCAGCGGCGTATGTTCATAGTCAAAGACGGACAAGTGAAGTGGGCCTATCAGGACCAATTGAAGAAGGGTGAAATCAGCGATGCCGTGTTGATGAGTGACGGGCATATCCTCGTGGCTCACCAGTATGGTGTGGCAGAAGTGACACAGACCAGCGAGACCGTCTGGAGCTATGCAGCACCAGAGGGTACGGAGATTCATACCATCCAGCCTATCGGGCGCACGCACGTGGTATTTGTGCAGAATGGCAAACCTGCCAAGGCGGTGGTAATGGAAGTGCCATCATGCCGCATCGTCCGTGAATTCGAACTGCCTACCAATCCCAAGGGGTCGGTACACGGACAGTTCCGCAATGCACGGCTCACATCGCGCGGCACACTGCTCATTGCCAACATGGCGATGGGCTGCATACACGAGTTTACAAGCGACGGCAAGGAGGTTGACCGCTGGACGGGCATGCTGCCGTGGTCGGTACAGGAAATGCCAAAGACGGGTAACCTGCTCATCACAGGACGTAAGGGTAAGATCCAGGAAATCAACCGCCAGGGCCACACCGTATGGGAACTGAACACCTCCGACTATGGCGTGACGCAGCCACAGAAAACCGTACGACTGAAGAACGGCGGTCACATCATCAACAACTGGTATAACGAATGGAACAAGACACCTATGGACACGCTGAACGCCCCCGTTCAGGCCATAGAGGTGGACAAGAACGGACGGCTGGTGTGGCAGCTGAAAGCGTGGAAGAATCCCGACCTCGGCCCGTCGACCACCATCCAACTGCTGGACGAGGCCGTACGGCGCGAGAGCCTGTTCTTCGGCGAGTTCAACGGACGCCAGCCCAAACTCTTCACGGGGCCCAACGAGCCTCTTGGCGAGGGACGCGGCATTCATCCCGGACGGGTGGCATGGGTTCATGCACCAGGCGTCGCCAAGTGGGACGGCAAGACGGGACTCTGGGTGGAAGACCGCTGGAACGACCAGCAGAAGGCCGACCAGATGATACCCGAGGCAGTGATGCAACTGACGGGCGAGTCAACGGCGAAGAAGGCATGGCAGGCTCTCTTCAAGCACTTCAACAAAACCCATGGGCGGGGCAGTCGCGGCTACAAGAAGGGCGAGACGATTGCCGTAAAGCTGAACCTGAACAATGCCATTACCCACCACGACACCATTGAACTGAACTCGTCGCCCTTCGTGACACTGGCCTTGGTGCGCTCGATGGTGCGCGACGGTGGCGTGCGCCAACAGGACATCATCCTGTGCGAACCGAGTCGCGCCATCACCGACAGCATCTATAACAAGGTGCACCGCGAATTTCCCCTCGTACGCATGATTGACAACATCGGCGGCGACGGGCGCGAGAAGTGCGAATACTATCCTGAGCAGATTGTCTATTCCGTGGACAACGGCAAGATGGCACGCGGACTGGCCAAATGCATCGTCGATGCCGACTACCTCATCAACTCCGCCCTGCTGAAGACCCACAGCGGACCGGGTGTGACGCTGACCACGAAGAACTGGTATGGTGCGACCGACATCAACCTGCTCTGGCGACAGAACGCACATAACAACGTGAGCCAGGACAAGCGCAACGGCAAGCCCCAGTATAAGACCTTCGTCGACTGGCTCAGCCATAAGGACATGGGGCAGAAGGCACTGCTGTTCCTGATTGACGGCACGTACGGTTCACGCGACGTGAACGGGGCTCCCAATCCCAAGTGGATGAAGGAACCCTTCAACGGCGACTGGGCCTGCTCCATCATCGTCTCACAAGACGAGGTGGCCTGCGATGCCGTCGGCATGGACATCATCATCAACGAGTGGCCCGAGTTCCAGAGCCTGAACTACTGCGACGAGTACCTGCGCGAGGCTGCTTCGCTGCCCCACGCCCCCAGCGGCACGGTCTATAAGCAGCAGGGCAAGCCGCTGCAGCAGTCGCTCGGACTCTTCGAGCATTGGAACAAGAATCACCAGTACACCAAGATAGACCTCAGATATAAGAAGTTATGAACCGCATAGTAAGTTTGCTTTTCCTGACGCTTCTGACCCTCAGAGGATGGTCGCAGACGGCAGATGCCTTCAAAGGGGTATGGCCCGTCACCGACCCAGCGATGATGAAATCGCTGAACGGCACGTGGCAGCTGAAGGTGAACGGGAAGGAAGGCGAGATTCCTGTGCCCGGATGTTGGGAGACATACGGTTTCTGCAAGCCAAAGTACGACTACCCCGACTCGCTGACGGGCGACTATCGCACGACGTTCACCGTGCCGGCGGCGTGGAAGGGACAGCAGGTTTACATACGGTTTGACGGTGTGCTTCGAGGCTATGACCTGTCGCTGAACGGACAGCATGTCGGCACATGGCAGTCGGGCTACAACACCTGTCTGTTCGACCTGACGCCCCACCTCACCAAGCGTGCCTTCAAGGGCGAGCCGCAGCGACTGTCCATGCACGTCTATTCGCGCTTCAAGGGCTACGAGTTCGACTGCTTCGATGACTGGGCCACGATGGGCATCTTCCGCGACGTGACGCTGATGGCAGTCCCCAAGACGCATCTCAGCGACCTCACCGTAACCACACGCATGGACGGAACAGTTATCGTTACACCCCAGATAGCCAACGCCACCAGACAGACCTCTTTCTGCTACGAACTGACGGATGCCGAAGGACGCGTGGTATCGTCGGGCGAACCGGTGAAACAGCCCCATCTATGGACGGCTGAGACGCCTTATCTATACACCCTGCGCGCCTTCGTCAGGGAGAAAGACCGCACGCTGCAGACTTTTACCCATAAAATCGGCATCCGCGAGATTTCGATAGCAGGAAACATACTGAAGGTGAACGGAAAGCCTGTAAAACTGCGTGGCGTGAATGCACACAGTACCGACCCGCAGACCGTAAAAGTCATCAGCGACCAACTTACCCTGAAGGACATGCGCCTGATGAAAGAGGCTTCGGTCAACTTCCTGCGGCTGTCGCACTATCCGCGTGAACCACGCTTCTACGAGTTGGCCGACTCGCTGGGCTTCTATCTGGTCGATGAGGTGCCCTTCGGATTTGGCGACAAGCACCTGTCGGACACCAGCTATCAAGACATATTGATGACGCGTGCCTTAGCCACCGTCAAGCGCGACAAGCTGCATCCCTCCGTGCTCGTATGGAGCGTGGGCAACGAGAACCCATTGCCCAAGACCTGTGTCGAAGTAGGCAACTACGTCGGCACCCTCGATCCGTCGCGGCCCTACTGCTTTCCACAGGTAGGCTCATACTTCCGCCGTTTCTGGGAGTCAAAAAGGCTGAAGCCCACAGAGGACGGACCGTCGCCTTTCCCCTCGGCAGCACCCGTCTATGCGCCCCATTACCCTACGACAAGCCAGATTGACGGCTTTTATCAGCATTTGGACCGTCCCGTCATTTTCACCGAATATTGCCACACCCTTGGCGTCTCTTTCGAGGACCACGACCGCCAGTGGGACATCATCGAGCGCACACCAGGCATTGCCGGTGGCGCTGTTTGGGAGTGGGCCGACCAAGGAATGAGCCTCACCCCCAACCCCTCTCCGACTGGAGAGGGGGGAATTAGTCCCAAAAGCATTTATGGCTACGAGGAACGCGTTATCACCTCAAGCGGCAGTGGCTTCCAAATGTGCGGCAACAAAGGTACAGACGGACTGCTTTATGCCGACCGCACGCCACTGCCCAACTATTACGAGTTGCAGCACAACTATGCCCGCGCCTTTGTGGAGCGTGTCGATGGCGACGTGCTACACGTCGTGAACCGCTACGACTTCCTCAACCTGAAGGATAACGTCACCTTCCATTGGATGCTGACCAACGACCGCGACACTGTGCTGCGCGGCGCTTTCAGTCCCGACTGCCAGCCTCATAGTACCGTGCCTTACACCCTGCCCCACCCCCGCCAAAACGGACTCAGCCTCCTTCATTTCGATATTGAGGATGCCTATGGGCACGTATTCCTACGCCAGTCGTTTGTACTGAACAAACCCCATACAACATGGGCTGGTCACGGCAGCGGGGCTGTCATGGTGCGCGACACCACCATCCGCACAGGGCGGAAGCCCACCATGTGTGAACGTCTGACGCAAAAGCAACGTATTCCGAAGCACTACCTGCTGCCGCTCGACAACCACCAAGTGAAGGCCGACATCCAGCGCCAACAAGTTGACGGTGGCGAGACCGTGACATTCACGTTGACACCCGACACGACCGACGTGTTCCGTTCAGAGTTAGGGTTGGCCTACCTGCTGGATCCCAGCATAGACCGCGTGCAATGGATAGGCTATGGTCCCTTTGCCAGCTATCCCGGTCGATATCGAGCCAACCGCTACGGCTTCTGGGCACAACACATGGACGACCTCTATTTCGAGGGCAATCATAGTGGTATCGATGCAGCCTTCTTCTCCGACAAGGAGGGCAACGGCATCCTGCTGACTGGTGACTCGCTGTCGCTAAACTTCGAGCAGACCGACCGTGGCATCGTTGTCACCGTCAATGCCGCCGTCAGTGGTCAGGGACCGAAGTTCGCCAAGACCCACTTCCCCGGATGGCAAAAAGGTGACCCACCAGTGGGGGCCACCTTCCATACCTGTTACATCAAGTCTGGCGACATGCCCGAACCCATGCGCCGACTGTTCAAACCCGCGCAGTCGGTGCCTGCGCCCTTCCGTCCTTTCGTAACGCAATACGACACCTATCTGCTTCGCTATAGCGACATCAAGTAATGCATAATGCTTAATTCATAATGCATAATGCTTAATTCATAACCCCTTCTCCCCTCCCGTTCGGGAGGGGCCGGGGGTGGGTCTCACTTCGTCAATTGTCCAACGGCATTGCGCCAACCTTGGTAAAGAGCTGTTAGCTCTTGTCTGATAGCCTTGGGCTGATAGGTTTCTGTGACCACACGGAAGCCCTCCACCTCGTCGAAGCTATGCCATAGGCCACGGGCAAATCCGTTCATGATAACGGCACCAAGAGCCGATGCATCATCTACCTCGGTGCAAACGACTGGGGTTTCAAGCATATCGGCCTGGAACTGCATCAAGAACCGGTTCTTCGTCGGACCGCCGTCGGCAGCAATCTCCTTAAGGTTACCACCTATAGCATGCGCCATGACGTCCACCAAGTCCTTAATCTGATAGGCTATCGATTCCAGGGCAGCACGCAGGAAGTGAGCTTTCGTCGTGGCGAAGGTCAGCCCGAAGACGGCGCCCTTAACATCACTCTTCCACCAAGGAGCACCCAAGCCTGAGAAGGCGGGCACGATATACACCCCACCATTATCCTCGACACTGGTTGCCAAAGCTTCCATCTCTGAGGGTTTTCCTATGAGTTGCAACTGGTCACATATCCACTTCAACGTAGCACCAGTGCTGTAGATATTGCCCTCGAAACCATAATATGTCTTACCTAAGGCTGAGAAACCCACAGAGGTCACCAGTCCTTCTGGCGCAGCCTTGGGTTCCTCGCCAATATTTACCATCACACTGGAACCTGTGCCATAGGTTACCTTACCCAAGCCTTGGGTAAAGCACATCTGACCGACCAAAGCGCCGTGGCTGTCGCCTAAGACACCTGCAATCTGTATGGGACGGCTGAACACATCCTCGCAGGTGGTCTCGCCATAGACGGCATCGCAGGGGAGTACATCAGGCATCATCGAGCGTGGAATATCGAACAGCTGCAGCAGGTCATCGTCCCACTGCATGGTATGTATGTTGAACAACATGGTACGCGACGCATTCGTCGTGTCGGTGGCATGCACCTTGCCGCCAGTCAACTTCCAGACGAGCCATGTGTCGATGGTTCCCATCAGCAGCTCGCCGTGTGCTGCTTGTTCACGGGCACCCGGCACATTGTCTAACAGCCACTTGACGCCAGAGGCCGAGAAGTTCGGGTCTATCAGCAGACCGCTCTTAGCCATCACCATCTCGACCGTCTTGCTGTCAGCCCGAAGCTGGCGGCACAACTCGGCACCACGTGTGTCTTGCCACACCACGGCACGAGCTATCGGTTTACCCGTCAGCTTGTTCCACACCACAGCGGTCTCACGCTGGTTGGTAATGGCCAGTGAAACAGTATCATCAGCCTTCTTACATCTTCCATCTGACATCAGTCTTCTGATGGCCTCTATCATATTGGCATAAATTTCCTCCGCGTCGTGCTCCACCCAGCCAGTCTGGGGGTAGTACTGCTTGTGGTCGACGTTGGTACGTGCCAACATGCGGCACTCTTCATCGAACAGCAATGCCTTGGTCGACGAGGTGCTTTGGTCAATAGCAATGATATAATTCATAAAGCGGTAGCAAATTATTCACTATTCACTTTTCACTTACGAAGTCCAAGACAGACTTCGTAATTCCCTCAGCATCCATGCCGTAGTGGTGGAAAATCTCGGCGTTGGTGCCGTGCACCACATTCTCGTCGGGGATGCCGATGATGCGGACGGGAACGGGTTGTTCGCTCAGCACCTCGCAGACCATAGCGCCTAAGCCACCGAACTTGGAGTGTTCCTCGACGGTGACAATGCGCCCCGTTTCAGCGGCAGCCTTACGGATGGCTTCCTCGTCGAAAGGCTTGATCCACGACATGTCCAGCACGCGGGCCGAGATGCCTTGTTCCTTTAACTGAAGACCAGCCTGCCAGGCGTGATAGACGGTTTCGCCAGTAGCCACGATGGTGACGTCAGTACCATCCAGCACCTGAATGGCCTTGCCCACCTCGAAGGGGAAGTCGTCGTCGGCATAGACATCAGGCACGGCAGCACGGCCAACACGGACATAACAAGGCTTTGGACGTTGGACGTTGGACGTTGACCATTGGTCAACAGCCAAGTACTTAACTAATTTCTTGGTGACACGCCAGTCGCTGGGCAGACAGACCGTCATGCCAGGGAAGGTGCGCAGTACGGCGATGTCGTGCAGCGAGTGGTGGGTAGCGCCCAGGGCGCCGTAGGCCACACCGCCTGATACGCCAAGGATGGTCACGGGATTCTCCGAATAGGCCAAGTCCACCTTGACCTGCTCCAGACTGCGTGCTACATAGAAGCAGGCGGGTCCGCAGCAGAACACCTTCTTGCCAGAATGCGCCAAACCTGCCGAGATGCCTACAGCATCCTGTTCGGCAATGCCGCACTCCACAAACTGCTCAGGCAGGGCGTCGGCATAGTCGCCCAACGTCACAGAGCCACGGGCATCGGTGGTAACGGCAACGATATCCTTGTCTTCACGTGCCAATTCCAGCAACGTGTCGGTAAACTGTTTTCTACAAGCAATCATACTCTTATTTGTTTTTACCGCAGATTACGCAGATTATACAGATTTTTCTGCATGGGGACTGTATATATAATCTGTGAAATCTGCGTAATCTGCGGTTATTATTACTCCATACTCTTAATTCGTAGTTCTATCTCCTTGACAGCTTCCTTGCACTGCTCTTCGTTCAGCACGCCGTGGTGCCACTTGGCAATGCCTTCCATGAAGCTGACACCCCTGCCCTTCGTGGTATTCGAAATCAACAGATGCGGCTTCTTGTTGGTATAGTCGATAGCGTCGAAGGTCTTCACGACGTCGGCCATCGAGTCACCGTTCATGCTGATAACATCCCAGCCAAAAGCGCCCCAACGTTCCTTGATAGAGTCAATGGGCATCACGTCCTCTGTATTGCCAGAGATTTGCAGATGATTGCGGTCTATGATGGCCACAAGGTTGTCCAACCCGTATTTGTTGCCAGCCATGGCAGCCTCGTAGATGCTGCCCTCACCCTGTTCGCCGTCGCCCATCAGCACGTACGTCCGCCACGCTTTCCTGTCCATTTTGGCAGCAATAGCCATGCCCACACCAATGCTCAGGCCGTGGCCCAATGCGCCACTGTTCACCTCGATACCGGGCACCTCAATCGTTGGGTGACCACTCAGCACCGAGCCGAACCGCCCCAGTGTGTCGAGCACTTCAGACTTCAAGAAGCCCTTGGCCTCCAGCGTCACATAGAGTGCCTCCACGCAATGGCCTTTCGACAGCACGAAACGGTCTCTATCGGCAGCCTTCGGTTCGGCAGGGTTCAAATTCCTCATCACGTGAAAATACAGTGCCGTCATTACGTTCAGGCACGACAGGTCGCCACCGATGTGACCTGCCTTGGCGGCATACACCACCTCGACCAGACGCTTACGGTTCCGTTCCGCAAGCAATTCCAACTCTTTTACTATCATAGTTTGTTTTTAAGTATATATACTTTATTAAAAGATGTATAAATGCCTGAAATGTCATCATTCATAGCATAAAAACTTGTAACCTGTGGTTGAATTTAATCTGAGCGTAACAAGAACCTGTCCTTATCCATCGCTTTTCATATTCTGCTCTATTTTTACTCTAATACAACTCTACTATATCTCTAATTCAGTAATTAGAGATGAACTAGAGATGAACTAGAGATGAATTAGAGATGAATTGGAGATGTATTGGAGATGTATTGGAGATATTTTATTCAACCGACAGGTATATTCATTTTGTATTTTGTATTTTGTATTTTTTTTCGTAACTTTGCCCCCATAATTAAATCATCACAACTTAATATGAAAACAAAGAGCCTGAGTATGATTGTTGCTGCTGCATGCTGTATGACGATGAACGTGGCGTGTAGCCAGAAGGCTGAGACCGCCACGACGGAACTCACCACCGTAGGAAACCCTTATATGCCCTTGTGGGAGCATATCCCCGACGGCGAGCCGTATGTTTTTGAAGACCCTGACCAGCCAGGGAAACTGCGTGTCTATGTCTATGGTTCGCACGACAATCTGGTGACGGAATATTGCGGTCGCGACCAGGTAGTATGGTCTGCATCTGTTGACAGCCTCAACAAGTGGCGCTACGACGGGGTTATCCTCGTGGTGGACAAGAATGCCAAGGGTGAGTCCTTCGACTCAGCCGGTACTGCTGACGTACTATATGCGCCAGACGTGACGCTGGTAACGGACAAGAACGGTAACAAGACCTACTACCTGTTCCCCAACGACCAGACGGGCATGCGCAACGGACTCATAGCGAAGAGTTCGCGACCGGACGGACCGTTTGAGGTATGCAACTGGAGCAAGGACGATCCCAACAAGGTGGACGGTGTGTTGCAGTTCGACCCAGCCGTCTTCGTCGATGACGACGGGCGCGTGTATGGCTACTGGGGCTTTGAGCGCTCCTACGCTGCCGAGTTAGACCCCACGACGATGGCTACCGTAAAACCTGGCACGAAGATTGTTGAGGACATGATTCCCGGCCGCTATCAGGAGGGCCGTTTCAGGTTCTTCGAGGCCTCCAGCATCCGCAAAATCAAGGATAAGTATGTCTTTATCTACAGTCGTTTCACAGAGGATGGTGAGTTCGGCCTACCCTCATCGAACTATACCCTTGCCTACTGCTATAGCGACAATCCCTTAGGACCCTGGACATACGGCGGTACAATCATCGATGGTCGTGCTCGTGAAAAGGACGAGCAAGGTAACGTCATTGCTTCGGCTACACCCGATGGCAACACACACGGCTCTATCTGCGAGATTCATGGCCGGTGGTATGTGTTCTATCATCGTCAGACGGGTACGAATGAATATGCCCGTCAGGCTATGGTGGCTCCTATCGAGGTGAAAGTTGAAGAAGGCAAGGGTGGCAAGGTGGAGATTAGCGAAGGTGAATACACTTCCGAAGGCTTTGCTCTCGAGGGCCTGAATCCGTTGGAGCGCCATTCCGCCGGCATCGCCTGCTGGTACACGGGTCCGAAGCCTGCCACCCACGAATGGCCCAACAACACGTTCTATGGCTCGTATGTGGCCTCTGGCTATGGCGACAGCGACAAGTTCGATGCACCATACGATATTCGTAACAACACCAACTTCGTAGTCAACAACACAGACGGCTCCATCGTGGGTTACAAATACTTCAACTTCACCGCCCTACAAGGCAAGAAGAACGTGCGAATGCTACTGAGGATTATCCCAGAAGGTATTGACGGAACTATTGTAGTCATGGCCGACAGTCCCTGGGCTTCGCAACGCGGTTTAACGCTTGGCAAGATTGACGTGAAGGCCGACATGCCAACCCAGACACCTATTGAACTGACGATTCCCCTGCCCGGTCTGTCGGGACTGACTGGCAAGCATGCCCTCTTCTTCGTCTTCAAGTCTGCCACGAAGGAGAAATCGCTATGCTGGCTTGCAGATTTTGTCTTTGATTAAAAGATAGTTACATAGCGTCCCCATGAAACGCGCATATTCATGGGGCGTGATGTCCACCTTGATGTCGCAGCGTTTATCCGGATACTGCGCTCTATAGGCATTCCTTACCATTTCGTGTGTGACGATATGGTTCAACGGAATATGATACGTCTCTATGATGGGCATCAAATACTCTATGGCACTGGCTATCTGCTCGTTTGTCAGGGGCGCTACCAGCGTATTACCCTGAAACTCGATACCTATCGTGCAATAGTTGCAATGTTCCCTGCCAAACAACATGGAGAGTCCTGCATGGTAGGTTACCACGTCAGGGTCGGCCATCACATAGCGTGTGCCGTCCGTATCTATCACCACATGCGTACTGACCTTTCTTTCTGGCGAGGTCAGTATGTCCAGCGATTCCTCCACCGTCAGCTCTCCTGTATGGTGCAGCACGACACCGGCCACCTCGTTCTTTCGTGTCCTGTCATAGTTTGGCGTAGGATAGCGTTTCTCGTCAAAACCACTTATCTTCGCATAGCTGCGCTGAACAGGCGCCTTGGTATTCGCCTCCTGCTTTTGTGGTGGCTGCATGATGATCCAGACAGTAGCCCCTATTGCTACTGCTGCTGCCAGCCCGGCAACGGTCATCAACAACATCTTTCTCATTTCCTTTTGGGCTTTTGTTGTCACTATGGTTTACTTCAGATGGCTGCAAAGATAGTTCATTTTATCTGGATTTCCAAGCCTTTGGTGGTATTTTCCACTAAAAATAACGCAGCAACTCACCATGGTATGGTTTTTTTTTCGTAACTTTGCTGCCGAAACAAACTACTCATCAATTTATCAGACAATGAAAAAACAACTACTCACGACGGCCATTCTCGCCTTGATGGCGATGAACATGCATGTTGCAATGGCCGAGAACTATCCCTATCGCAGCGATTATTTGTGGACAACGCTACCTGACCATGCCGACTGGCTCTACAAGACGGGCGAGAAGGCTAAGGTGGAAGTGAATTTCAGCCTTTATGGCATGCCACAGAATGTGGAAGTGAACTACGAGATTGGGCCCGACATGATGCCTGCCACATCGAAAGGCAAGGTGACGCTGAAGAATGGCAGAGCCGTCATAGACATGGGAACCATGAAGCAGCCTGGATTCCTGGATTTGCGACTGACTGCCGTCAAAGACGACAAGAAATACCAGCACCACGTGAAGGTGGGTTTCTCGCCCGACCAGCTGAAGCCCTATACTAAGAACCCGTCGGACTTCGACGCATTCTGGAAAGCGAACGTCGAAGGGGCACGGAAACAGGTGAACGGTGAAAAGATGTTAGTGAAAAGCGTAAAGGTGGACAGGTATTCGACTGATGAGTTCGACTGCTATCTGCTGAAGCTGAAGACTGACAGTCGCCACAGCATCTATGGCTATCTGACGAAACCGAAGAGGGCTGGCAAATACCCCGTCGTGCTCTGTCCACCGGGTGCAGGCATCAAAACCATCAAGGAGCCGATGCGCAATACTTATTATGCCAAGAACGGCTTCATCCGACTGGAGATGGAGATTCACGGTCTGAACCCTGAGATGACCGACGAGCAATTTAAGGAGATTACGTCGGCCTTCGACTACGAGAACGGTTATCTGACCAATGGTCTGGATAATCGTGACAACTATTACATGAAACACGTCTATGTGGCCTGCATCCGTGCCCTCGACTATCTTTGCGCACTGCCAGACTGGGATGGTAAGAACGTGTTCGTACAGGGAGGCAGCCAAGGTGGTGCCCTGTCGCTGGTAACGGCTGGTCTCGACCCGCGTGTGACGGCTTGTGTGGCCAACCATCCTGCGCTGGCGGATATGGCGGGCTATCTGGACCATCGTGCGGGTGGCTACCCCCATTTCAATCGTCTGAAAAGTATGCTCACACCTGAGAAGGTAGCGACGCTGGCGTATTACGATGTCGTGAATTTCGCCCGCCGTATCACATGTCCCGTCTATCTTACCTGGGGCTACAACGACAACGTCTGTCCACCAACCACGAGCTACATCGTCTGGAATCTTATCGCGTCAGAAAAGGAATCGCTTATTACGCCTGTCAATGAACACTGGACCAGCAGCGAGACCAACTATAGCCAGATGCTGTGGCTGAAGAGACAAATATCAAAGTAACAACAGTAAAATCGAGAGAGAAGGGTGAGAGCCAGCAATGACTCTCACCCTTCTCATTTATATGTCACGGCTGGCTCTCGCCTTCTATATATTCTTCAAGGAACATGTGTTCCCCATCATAGACTGCATAGGTAAACTGAGTTATCCAGTCGCCCAGAATCATCATGCGGGCTTTATGGCCTGTACCCTCGACGGGGCGTGCCAGATTGATGTCAAGCTCGATATGGCGGTGACCGAAGATAAAGTAGTCGATATTGGGATGCTCTTGTATGTACTGCTTGGCGAAGAGCACCAGGTGTTCCTTGTCTTCGCCCAGATAGACGGGCTCGTCTTTCTCCTTATGGCTGATATAGCTGTGCTTGGCCCAAGTGAGACCGAAGCTGATGCCCCAACGCGGATGGAGGGCAGAGAAGAGCCACTGGCAGACCTTGTTGTGGAAGATGGCACGAATAAACTTGAACGACTTGTTAGGGTCGCCCATGCCGTCGCCATGAGCCAGGAAGAACTCATGACCATATATCTCCGTGGTCTCTGCCTGCTTATGAAGAATGACGCCACACTCCTTGGCCAGATATTCGTATGCCCAAATGTCGTGGTTGCCTGTAAAATAATGCACCTCGACACCCATATCTGTCAGTTCCGACACCTTACCCAAGAAACGCGTAAAGCCCTTGGGCACCACATACTTGTATTCGTACCAGAAGTCGAACATGTCGCCCAACAGGTAGATGGCTGCCGCCTTCGACTTGATGCTGTCGAGGAAGCGCACCAATCGGCGTTCCTGCATGCGCTGGTGCGGAATGGCCAGTGAGCCAAGGTGGGCGTCGCTAAGGAAATAGACGTTCTTCATTATTTCTTACATCTTACATCATACATCTTACATCAGTCGAATCCCAGTTCGACGCGTGCCTCTTCGCTCATCATCGACTGGTCCCATGCTGGTTCGAAGACCAAGTTGACGGTGGCACCCTTGATGCCATCGACGGATTCGACCTTCGTGCGAACATCCTCCAATATAAAGTCGGCAGCAGGGCAGTTTGGAGCTGTGAATGTCATATCCAGCTCCACACTGCTGTCCTCCTGGACATCAATCTTGTAAATCATGCCCAAGTCATAGATGTTGACCGGAATCTCAGGATCATAGACGGTTTTCAGCACGTCAACAATCCGCTCTTCCAACTGTGTCTTCTCTTGTTGAGTCACTTCTTATCTTTTTACTTTTTTACCTTTTTACTTTTTCAAGCAGCGCAGGATGGTGTCAACGACCGTCTGCGTCTGCTCCTTACGACCCAGCGTAATGCGGAGGCACGACTCCAGACCCTTGTCCGACATGAACTTGATCTTGTAGTCCTGTATCTTCAGGGCCTGCATCAACTTGTCCTTAATCTCAAGCGGGTACTTGATGAGGATGAAGTTAGCCACACTCTTATATACCTTGAAACCAGGCAGGTTGCCCAGTTCCTTCTTATACAACTGGCGTCCCCACTCCATGTCGTCAGCCACGTGGCGGTAGTGCTCGTCGCTGTCGAGAGCAGCTAGTGCCACAGCCTCTGAGAAGCGGTTGTAGCCTAAGTACTTGTTGACGTAACTCAGGAACTGATCGTGACCCTTACCAATGAAGCCAAAGCCACAACGCAGACCGGGCAAGCCATAGAACTTGCTGAGTGTACGCGAGATGATCAGGTTCGAATACTTATTGACCAGCGGAGCAATATATGCAGTATCCGTTGAGATAAAGCTGGCGTATGCCTCGTCAATCAGTACCATCGTATCGCTTGGGATGTTCTCCATGATACGGCCTGTCTCTTCAGGTGTAAGGCCGTTTCCCGTTGGGTTGTTGGGCGAAGCCAACAGCAACATACGAGGATGTACACGGTTGGTATACTCAATGACCTCGTCAACATCGTATGCGAAGGTGTCCTCCATCTCGTGCAGGGGATACATCTCGAAGGTACCGCCACACTCCGATGCCACACGGTTATAGTACCACCATGAGAACTCAGGAATCAAAATCTTCTTGTTGTCGCCTAACATCAGGAAGTAATGGATGGCATTCTTCAGCATATCCTCACCACCGTATGTCAGCAACACCTGCTCTTCGGGTACATTATAGATTTCACTTACACGCACACTAATCACACTCTTCTTACCCTCATCATAGATACGGGTGTAGAAGCACAACGTCTTAGGATCAAAATTCTTAATAGCGTCAACCACCTTCTGGCTGGGCTCAAAATTAAACTCGTTTCTGTCGAGAAAGTTCATTTGTTTTTCCATAATTCTATTATCTTTTCTTTTTTGTTTTCTTATTTTAATCGCATCAATAGGATGCCAACGATAATCCAGATAATTTCACGCACACGGCAGATGATACTGACAAAGATGCCTAATGCTGCCGACAAGCCCAGTGCTGCAATAGACAGTACGAAGCCACCCTCCTGAACACCCAACTGCATGGGCAGGAATCCTATCAGGTTGGCAAACAGCGTGGTAAAGGCCACTATCAGGATGGAGTGCAGATAGGTAATTGTAATACCATCGAAGCCACCACCGTTGTCAATGCCAAAAAGCAGCAACATAAACAGCACTTCGGAACTCTGTACCACACGCGACAAGAACTCCAGCACCAGACTCTTATAGAAAGCCGTCTTGTCCTGACCGTGCAACGAGGTTATATGCTTGTCAATGTTCTCAATAGCTTCAGCATGACGCGCCCAGAAACGTAGCGTCCAGCGTTTCAGTCCTGGAAGTCTGCTGACCAATCCCAACACATACTTAACCAGTCCGTTGCGATAGCCCTTTGAGAACAAATAGAATGCCAATAGGCAGAACACGACGATGATGCCCAATACCGTACCAATAAACGTGTTGATGGGCAGGTCGCCCACTGCTGCCAATGCCAGATAGATGAAGATACTGACAAACCAGAACCAGAAATGGGCAAAGAAATGCATCATGGCATAGAGGATGACACTCGACGTAGCATGTTGCTTGTCGATGTCTTTCGACAATTCCATGATGCGATAGGGCTCGCCACCCAGTCCACCCACAGGTGTGGCATAGTTCAGCGCATAACCCGTAATGGTCAGACGATAGATGCGCCAGAAGGATACTGGTGCCTTACCACCGATGTTACCTTCTATCGTGGCTTGCCAAGCCAGCGCATTCAGTCCATAGACCAAGAACCACACACCAATAATCGGTATCAGCCAGTAGCCGGCATGACACAGGTGCTGCCACAGTTCGACAAAACTCACGTCGAACGTAAACAGCATCACCACCACAGCCACTACGCCTATGATGAAGAACAGATTATTGAGTCGTTGTTTAGTCCAAGTCATGCTTTACAAGATGAGAGATGAAAGATGAGAGGTGAGA
>JAEEGK010014778.1_pt1 | contig 17401 bp, 10 predicted proteins | sample 8958771 | NCBI WGS metagenome assembly JAEEGK01 (sample SAMN16246547, study PRJNA631951) | gut metagenome | biome: gut microbiome; feature: rumen; material: SC-attached | host: Bos | place: Iran: Karaj | collected 2018-10
GGACGTGAAGGTGATTTCGACTCCGCCTTCATCTCCACCCTCGGCCCTGTCACCCACCTCACCCTCGAAGATATTTTCGGGTATTAGGCCTGGCGTCTAAACGTTTGATAATCAATATGTAAAGTAGAATCAAAGTGCCGCATCCCGGCACTTTGATTTTGTTTATCTGATTGTCCTTTAATTAGTTGTCTGCCAGGTTCTCGCAGGAGGTCATGCGTGTTGGTGGCTTGGATTTTGCGGCTTTTTATGGATAGGTTTAAACTATACTATGATATGATGAAAAACGTGTTTCTTTCCGCGGCATTGATGCTTCTGTCTATCAGTGCTTTCGCCCAGACCGCCGAGGAGAACCTGTTCTCCGGCCCGACGGACTTTGACACTTACCCTCGTGAGGTCTATTGCGAGATAGAGTCTTATCCCAAAAGGATTTTAACAAACAAAGTCGCTGTCGTGGTGGATTTCGGTCAAGAGACTGACTTCAGGCACAAAGACAGCCGGCTCGTTGATGAGAATGGTGAGGACATTATTTTCAACTCCATCGTCGATGCCGCTAATTACATGGCAAAACGTGGCTGGATATTCAAGCAGGCTTATACTATCCAGGACATTGACTCGGGCACTGTCTCTACGCATTGGATCATGGCCAAGAAGGTAACCTCGCCTGACCAGATTGTGGAAGGACTGCGTACTTACCGAATGACAATTCAGCAGTAGCGACGCTGGTTATGCCAATATCTTAAAGACCGAACTCGGCGCGGATGAGATCGACGGAGTCCAGTTTTTCCCAAGCGAAGAACTGGACTTCTTCTTTGACTTCCTTTCCATTGCGCCAAAGAGTCACTGTCTCCGTGTATGGATCCCTGCCGAAATGGCCGTAAGCGGCTGTGGGCTCGTAGATAGGGTTTTTCAATCCGAATTTGCGGATAATCGCCGCGGGACGCAGGTCGAACATCTTCCCGATCTTGTCAGCTATCTCGGCGTCCGGGATTATTCCGGTTCCCTTGGTATTGACATATACGCTAACCGGCTTGGCCACGCCAATGGCGTAGGCGATCTGGACCATCATCTCCTCGGCCACTCCGGCGGCGACCATATTCTTGGCTATATACCTGGCGGCATATGCGGCGCTGCGGTCGACCTTGGAAGGATCCTTTCCGGAGAAAGCTCCGCCACCATGAGCTGAGCGACCTCCGTAAGTGTCCACTATTATCTTCCTACCCGTGAGGCCCGTGTCACCGGCGGGACCGCCGATCACGAATTTGCCTGTCGGGTTGACATGGAGTATGAAGTCCCCTTTGAACAAGGATGCCGTGGAAGGATCGAGTTTGGCTATTACCCTGGGCAGCAATATGTTCCGGACGTCGTCCTCGATTCTGGAATGCATTTCCTCATCGGATCCGAACTCATCGTGTTGAGTCGAGAGAACTATGGTATGTACCCTGACAGGCTTATCGGAAGAGTCGAATTCTATAGTATACTGGGCTTTCGAGTCCGGCCTCAGGTAAGGCATCAAGTGGAGCTCGTTGTGCCTGATGTCAGCCAATTCTTTGAGAGTAAGATGGGAGAGGTACAGGGCAAGGGGCATGTAGTTCCCGGTGGCCTTGCAGGCGTAACCGAACATCATGCCTTGATCTCCAGCCCCTTGATCCTCAGGAGTTTCACGAGATACGCCCCGGTTAATGTCCTGGCTCTGCTCATGGATCTGGGAAAGCACTCCGCAGGAGTTGCCGTCAAACATGTAATCAGCTTTGTTATAGCCGATTCTGTTGATCACGTCCCGGACGGTTCCTTGGATGTCGACATAAGCGTCGGAGCGGACCTCACCGCCCACAATCACCAGACCGGTGGAGCAAAAAGTCTCGCAAGCGACCCTGGATTCGGGATCACGCCGGAGAAACTCGTCAAGAATAGCGTCTGAAATCTGGTCGGCCACCTTATCAGGATGGCCCTCGGAGACTGACTCCGAAGTGAAAAGGTAATTCATATCTTTAGCATTTTTTAGACCGAGGTTGCAAGCGGGTCAAATCCGTCCTCGGAAGTTTTCAACCGCGAAAATAAGAAAAGTTCCCGACAAGTCAAGCGCCAGAGGCGTATGCGTTGTTAATATCATTGTTGATAAATTCTATAAGTAAGAAACGGCTCTAAGATGATTTAAATTTTACCAACCCGATAATTTGTGTTATTTTCGTAAGTTATTAGTAAAGTTGAGTTTATAAGTAATTGTTATATTTACTCTAATTAACTATGATTCAATCAATTAAAAAAGGAATCGCCGCTGTCGTGGCGGCCTTTGTCGGAATCGCGGCCTTCGCTCAGGTCACGACTTCCAGCCTCGCCGGAAACATCAAAGATGATACCGGAGAGCCCCTGACCGGCGCGGCCGTTGTGGCGGTTCACACGCCTTCCGGCACCCAGTATGCCGCTGTGGCTAACATCGACGGTAACTACACGATCAATGGTATGCGTGTAGGTGGTCCCTACAAGGTGACCATCTCCTTCCTTGGCTACCAGACCATCGAGTACACCGATGTCACCCTCCAACTTGCCGAGACCTTCAACCTCAACGCTCAGCTCAAGGCTGACAATGAGATGCTGGAATCGTCAGTTGTGATCGCTTCTCCCGCCTCTAAGTTGGCTGTCGAGAAGACCGGAGCCGCGACGAACATCAACAACCAGCAGATCGCGAACCTGCCGACTGTCAACAGGAGCATCACTGATGTCACAAGGCTTTCTCCTTACGGCGGAAACGGCACAACCTTCGCCGGTATGGACGGTCGTTCCTCTAACTTCACCGTTGACGGAGCTAACTTCAACAACAACTTCGGACTGAGCGCTGGTCTTCCTGGTGGTGGCAATCCTATCTCGATCGATGCCATTGAGGAGCTTCAGGTTGTGATTTCCCCTTATGACGTGCGTCAGACCAACTTCATCGGTGGTGGAATCAACGCTATCACCAAGTCTGGTACCAACACCTTCAAGGGATCGGCCTATGTATATCATCGCAACGAGAACCTGCGCGGTGATTCCATCGAGGGCGAGCAGATCAGCGGTGCCCGCAACAAGGACCGTAACACAACTTATGGACTCACCTTCGGCGGTCCTATCATCAAGAACAAACTGTTCTTCTTTGTCAACGCCGAGCAGTCACAGACCCCTACGGTTGTCAATCGTTGGAGAGGATCCGAGGATGGTAAAGCCAATGCCAATGACTATATCTCCCGTACCAAGCTTTCCGACCTGAAGGCTGTTTCTGATTTCGTAAAGAGCAGATATGGCTACGACACAGGTTCATGGACGGATTTCCCCGCCAATGAGGACAACACCAAGCTCCTTGCCCGTATTGACTGGAACATCTCCAACAACCATCATCTAGCTGTCAGGTACAACTACACTTTGAACAACGCTTGGAACAGCCCTAACGCTACCTCCATGGACGGTGGTACCCGTATGTCCGGAGCCCGTATGTCCCAGTATTCCATGTCGTTCGCCAATTCAATGTACGCCGCCAGGAACATGGTCAGCACTTGGTCATTCGACCTCAACAGCCGCCTTACCGAGAGTCTCTCCAACCAGTTCCTCGCCACATATTCCAAGGTGCAGAACCCTATCCGTAGCAGCACATCCGAAGAGTTCCCGTTCATCGATATCCTTGACGATAACCAGGAGAACAACTATATGGCTCTCGGTTATGAGCTTTTCACCTGGAACAACGCTGTCAACGAGATCAACTATAACATCAAGGATGACCTGACCTGGTATAAAGGCGCCCACAAGATCATGGGTGGCGTCAACTATGAGTATCAGATGGCTGACAACCAGTACATGCGTAACGGTTCAGGTTACTATCGTTACAAGAGTGTCAACGACTTCATGACCGGCGCGACACCTGAGGTCGTTTGCCTTACCTACGGTTATGATGGTGAGCAGAAACCTGCCGCCCGCGTACGTTTCCATAAGCTCGGAGTCTATGTGCAGGACGAGTGGAACGCCACTGATAAGTTCAAACTTACTTTCGGTGCCCGTATCGATGGTCTGTTCTTCGATGACGGTGACCTTATGACGAACGAGGCTATCAAGGCCTTGACTTATCATCCGAAGGCCAAGAACTATGAGGAGACTCATATCGACACCGGCCAGTGGCCCAATGGAACTGTCACAATCTCTCCTCGTCTTGGTTTCTCCTGGGATGTCCTTGGAGACAAGAGCCTCAAGGTCCGTGGTGGATCTGGCTTCTTCTCCGGTCGTCTTCCTCTCGTGTTCTTCACGAATATGCCTACCAACGGTGGTCTCGTGCAGTACCAGGCTCAGATCAACGCCAAGAACGCCGCCGCCAAGGGCTTCTCGATGGACACCTTCGCCGGTGGTCTTGTGACTGATTCCAACGGGAAGGCCACTATCGACGCCCTTTACAAGAAGTTGATCTCTCTGGGTTATCCTAGCACCGTCAGCCCTAAGGATGGAACAGTTCCTTCTTCCATCAGCGCTGTCGATCCCGACTTCAAGATGCCTCAGATCTGGAAGACTTCTCTCGCTATTGATTACTCATTCCCGACCGCGTTCCCGATGAGCGTGACCGCTGAAGGTATATTCAACAAGACTATCAACGGTGTGTCCATCTCTGACTGGAGTATGAGCAACGTCGGTGGTTTCGCCAGGTTCAACGGTGTCGACAACCGCCCGATTTATCCTTCAGGTTTCCGCAATGCCACCAAGGCCTTCGTCCTGGAGAACACCAGCAAGGGTTATGGTTGGACCGGTAACGTGACGTTCAATATGCGTCCTTTCGAGGGTGTCAGCTTCATGGCTGCCTACACCCACACCGTCTCCAAGGAGATCACCGGTATGCCCGGATCAGCCGCCGAGTCCGCTTTCACATATGTTCCCACCTCTGAAGGTCCGAACTACATCAAGTTGCACAACTCCCAGTACGTGACTCCTGACCGTCTGGTCGCGGCTCTCGATCTCAGCGACAAGAGTGGCAACCACTTCAATTTCATCTATGAGACTTGGAAGGGTGGATACAAAGAGTCCTATATGCTCACCAACGATATGAATGGTGACGGATATGCTTATGACACCATCTATATTCCTACAGATGATGAGGTTTCGTCCAACAAGTTCCGTTTCGTCAACGCAGACAGCCGCGACCGTTTCATGGATTATGTCCACCAGGACAAGTACATGAGCAAGAACCAGGGACGTTACGCTGAGCCTTACACCGTTTATTCTCCTTGGGTTCACAGGGTTGACTTCGGTTACAAGCACGACTTCAAAGTCAAGGTGGGTAACAGCACCAACACTCTGCAGCTCGGTTTCGACCTCAAGAACGCTCTTAACTTGTTCAACTCCAGCTGGGGCGTGAGCAAGCACCTCAATCCGGAGATCGGCACCGAGGCCCGTATCCTCAAATACGAGGGTGTGGATGCTGACGGCTTCGCCACCTTCTCCACTCCGGCCTCCATCAGCGGCAGCACCAAGACTTTCGTTCCTTATCACGAGCTTGGCCAGTGCTGGTACGCTTCCATCGGAATCAAGTATCTGTTTAACTAATTAATAGGGAGAATCTTATGAAAACAAAATATATCATTGTTTCCCTGATTGCCGCTCTCGGTCTTCTTATGACCGGTTGCGTGGAAGAGGCCGACCACTTCCTTGACGAGGTCAAAGTCTCGTCCTCATATCTTGCTTTCCCTGCCGGCGGTGGCTCTGTCCCTACGGAACTTACCGCTACTGGTGCTTGGACAATCACGGCACTCCCTGAGTGGGTTACCGTCAGCCCTACTTCCGGTGGCGCTGGCAAGACTACCGTAACATTCACGGCATCTGCCGCTGATGACACAAGAGACGCTGTCGCCAAGATCGAGTGTGGTGGCAAGACGCAGAATATCAACCTTCTTCAGGTCACAGAGAAATCTGAGCCTGTCACGATGACGGTCAAGCAGGCTTTGGCTGTGATCGCCCCTCTCGCCGACCAGGAGGTCGCCGGTGGAACTTACCGTGTGAAGGGTATCGTCTGCAAGATCGATGAGATCAGCGCGCAATACGGCAACGCCACTTATTATCTGTCTGATGACGGATCATTTACCGCCGGCAATTGGCTTGAGGTTTACCGTGGTCTTTGGCTCAACGGCGCTTCGATCACTAAGGGTGACGAGTTCTCAGTTGGTGACGAGCTTACGATCGAGGGCTCGCTCATGAACTACAAGGGTACTCCCGAGACCAAGGAGAAGACCGCCATCGTTGTCGCTGTCAAGAAGTCTCTCATCAGTGTTGACGCTTTCAGCTTCACCGAGTTGCCTGCTATCGACACCACATTCAACATGGTGGTCACAGCCAAGGAGAGCCCGCTGCTTGTCAGCTGCGACGCCGATTGGCTCCAGATCACTGATGTGAATAAGGACGGAAGCTACAAGCTTCACGCTTCTGAGAACACCCGCACCGCCAAACGTACAGCCAATATCACTATCAAGGGCCCCACAGCCCTCAAGATTGTTGGAATCACCCAGGCCGGTGCCCCTTCAACAGGAGCTACGGTCTCCGAGATTATCGAGGCCGCTGATAAGGATCAGGTTCAGACTCTGCCTTCAACGGTTGTTGTCGCCCTCACCACTAGGGGTGCTGTCGTCTCCGACGGAGCGAAGGCCATCTATGTCTATGGCAATGACGCAGCCGCCCTCAAGGCTGGTGACGGAGTCAGGATCGCAGGTACGAAGACCACCTACAACGGTGTTCCTGAGATCACCGATCTTACCGAGGTCTTTGTTGACAGCGAGGGTAACAGCGTCGATCATCCGACCGCCACTGACATCACCGCCAATGCGGCTGAGTACACCGCCTCTGTGGCCGAGTACATCAAGCTTAGCGGCACCCTCAGCGTCTCTTCTGACGGTAAGTACTACAACATGACCCTTGACGGTATCGATCCTGACACCAAGCAGGGAAGCATAGTCTATCCTGTAGACGCCTTGAACGCCAAGAGCTTCGATGGCAAGAAAATCACTGTGACCGGTTACTTCAACGGCCTTTCCAGCAAGGGCAAGTTCATCAACATCATCGCCACCAAGATCGATGAGTTCGTGGACAACCCTAAGGGAACCGCCACTAACCCTTACACCGCTTCTGAGATTGCCACATTGCTCACCGGAGGCACGACCTTCGACGAGGATGTCTATATCATGGGAACCGTTTCAGCCATCCTGTATGACTTCAGCACATATAACGGAACCGGAACCTTCTGGCTTTCAGATGATGGCACTTTCAACGGATCGGAGGACAAGAAGTCCACTACTGACTTCACCCACGATTTCGAGTGCTACAGTGTCAAGTGGTTTGGAAACGAGGCTTGGACAGAGGGCAAGGCCCAGGTCCAGGTTGGTGATGAGGTTGTGGTTTGCGGCAAGACTACCCTTTACAAAGGTGTAGCCGAGACTGACAGCAAGAAGGGTGCTTGGCTTTACAGCGTCAATGGCGCCACCACCGATGTGAACGGTCTCGGCAACGCCGTGTCTCCGTTCAACATCGCTGGAGCCGTCGCTTACGTCGACGCCATGCAGGCCGCGATAGCCGAGGCTAAGGCCGCTGACCAGCCCACTCCGACCTTCCCTGACGTTTTTGTCAAGGGTAAGATTTCCAAGGTCCAGTCTGAATATTCCGTTGAGTACGGAACAGCGATCTTCTGGATCTCCGATGACGGAGAGTTCAAGAATGATCCCAAGCAGGATTTCGAGGCATACAGCCTTTGGTATTTCGGCGGGAAGTCTTGGGCTGAGGGAGACAAGCAGGTTGCCCTTGGTGATGAGGTTGTCCTTAAGGGTCAGCTCACTTACTACGCCAAGAACAATATCTATGAGACCTCCGGCAAGAAGGCCAGCCTTTACTCCTTGAACGGAGCTACCGAGTAGGCTTTATCTGTTCTTGATTACAAGGAGATGCCGACAGCTTGCGGCATCTCCTTGTTTTTTGTATCTTTACGAAGATAACCATTCATCCTCGTTCAAGATGAGAACACACGTTTTTCCCGCATTGCTGGCAGCCCTATTTGTCTTCGCTTGTGGCGATCCGAAACTCGAGCCGGTGGATTACGTCAACCCTTATGCCGGTAATATCAGCCATTTGCTAGTGCCGACATTCCCGACTGTCCAGTTACCGAACTCAATGCTTAGAGTGTATCCGGAGCGCTCGGATTACACCTCCGAGTACCTGAACGGTCTTCCGGTTATAGTCACAAACCACAGGGAGCGTTCAGCGTTTAAATTATCGGTGACCACTAGGGACGCAAAGGGTCCGGTGATTCCTGTTTCTTATGACAACGAGCATTTGACTCCATATTCATTTGACGTCACCCTATCGGACAGGGAGATCCAGGCCAGCTACGCGCTGTCTCACCAGTCGGCCATATATTCATTGAAAGCGAATGATCCGTTGAGAGTAATTCTCTCAAGCAGAGAAGGAAAGATCACGTGGGATGGGGAGGCTCTATCTGGATGGCAGACAGTGGAGGATCAGACGAAGATATATGTCTATATGGAGCCGGAAACCAAACCCGCGAGGGTGGAATCCGCCAAAGACGAGAGGAACAGTTGGGTCACCATGGTTTTCAGTGAGCCTTCGGTCAGGTTGCGCTATGGAGTCTCATTTATTGACGAGGCCCAGGCGAAAGCCAATCTTCGAAGGGAAATATCTGATTACGATGTGGACGCGCTTTCCGCGGCGGGAAGAAAGATCTGGAATGAGACTTTAGGCAGGATTGAGGTTAAAGGTCCGGAAAAACGTATGAAGGTATTCTATACTTCATATTACCGTACCTTCGAAAGGCCGATTTGTATGAGTGAGGACGGACGATATTGGAGCGCTTTCGACAATTCCGTCCATGACGATGGTGGAGTACCTTTTTACACGGATGATTGGATTTGGGACACCTACAGGGCGGCTCATCCTCTCCGTACTTTGATGGACATCCCCTTGGAGGAGAACATTCTGGCTTCTTATCTACGGATGGCCGAGCAGATGGGTACCGGCTGGATGCCTACTTTCCCTGAAGTCAGCGGTGACTCTCGAAGGATGAACTCCAATCACGGTATTCCGACCTTTGCCGACGCTTTGGCAAAAGGGTTGAAAATAGATGTGAAGGCAGCCTATGAAGCGGGCCGAAAGGCATTGACGGAGAAGACCTTGGTCCCTTGGTCCGGTAATCCGGCCGGAGAGCTGGACAGTTTCTACTGGGAGCATGGGTATATTCCCGCGCTTCGTGCGGGAGAGGTTGAGACAGACCCTAATGTCGGTTGGGAGAACCGCCAGCCTGTGGCTGTCAGCCTTGGTACGGCATATGACAGCTGGGCGCTCTCTAAACTTGCGGAAGCTGCTGGCAATAAGGAAGATGCGGATTATTTCAAAAACTGGTCCACCAACTATAGAAAGCTTTTTAATCCTGAGACTCTGTTCTTCCATCCCAAAGACAAGGACGGCGATTTCATTCCTGACCTTGATTATAATTTCCCCGGAGGAATGGGCGCCAGGGAGTATTACGACGAGAATAATGCCTGGGTATATCGCTGGGATGTGCAGCACGATATTCCTGGTTTGATAGGTTTGATGGGAGGACCTTCGAGTTTCGTAAGCGAACTCGACCGCATGTTCGCCACACCTCTCGGGCGCAACAAGTTCTCGTTCTTCGCCAAGCTTCCTGATCACACCGGCAATGTGGGCCAGTTCTCGATGGCTAACGAACCTTCGCTGCATATTCCTTATCTCTACAACTATGCGGGTGCGCCTTGGAAGACTCAGAAGAGGATCCGACAGATGCTAGACACCTGGTTCCGTGACGACCTGATGGGAGTTCCTGGTGATGAGGACGGAGGCGGTCTCACCTCCTTTGTGGTCTTTTCTTCCCTGGGATTCTATCCCGTCACACCGGGAGAGCCTATCTATACCATCGGAAGTCCGGTATTCGAGGATGCCAGTATGACTCTTTCGAACGGGAAGGTATTCAAAATCAAGGCGAAAGGAGTATCCGACGAGAATAAGTACATCCAAAGCGCCAGCCTTAACGGGAAACCTTTGGCGGGGCCTTGGATCACTCATGAGGAAATTATGGCTGGCGGAACCTTGGCCCTTGAGATGGGACCGCTCCCGAATATGGATTGGGGTGCGGTGTCCCCGTCTGATCAAAAGGAATGGGAAGCCGCCGGTTGGAAATGGAACAGCATAGGGGACGGTGCCGAGACCACATACGCCCAATTCCCTTTCCATGGTACTATCCAGAGTGTCAGCATGGCAAGATATCCCGCCGCCAATATGAGCACATCCTTAGTCCATGCTCCAGGAGATCTTGCCAGCACAACGGATTCTCTCGCTATGCGGGAGGGAGCCCGTATCGGCTTGAACGGCAGTTATTTCAATATGCGTAGGCTTATTCCTCACACGTTCTTCTTCATAAATGGGGAGGTCGTGGGGCAGACTCCGGCGTCAGGTGAGGAGCGTTCCAACGGGATCCTTGCCATCAAGGACAAAGAAGGCCATAAGCTGGAAATACTTCAGTATGACTCCACTAAGGTTGAAACCTACAAGACTGGCTATTATTCCGCATTGGCCTCGGGACCTATCCTGATGCTTGACGGGAAGGCGCCGGTTATTGATATGAAATCGTCTTTCAATTATATGCGCCATCCAAGGACCTTTATTGGCTGGGATGATAAAGGCATGGTATATATGGTTGTCGTGGATGGACGTTTCCCGGGCCAGGCAGATGGGATGAGCATCCCGGAGCTGGCCACTGTCGCCCGTATTCTCGGCCTCCAGGACGCGCTTAACCTTGATGGAGGAGGCTCCTCGACCCTTTGGACTGACAAGACAGGAATAATCAACTTCCCTTACGACAACCGGAAATTCGACCATGAGGGTGCCCGGAAGGTCCCTAATATAGTGATAGTCAAGTAGTAGGGGACTGATTACTCAATCGTCCACTCGGCGCCGTCCTTGGTGTCTTTGACGGTGATTCCAAGGGCTTTGAGATGATCGCGGATAGCGTCGCTCAGGACCCAGTCCTTCGCGGCCTTAGCCTTCGCCCTTTCCTCGAGAACCATGTCCATCAGACCGGAGACAACCTCCTGGCTCTTGCCGCCTTCTCCAGCGCTCTCATCTTTGAGTCCGAGAACACCGAACACTATGTCATCGAAGATTTGGACAAGGGTTTCCAAATCACCCTTAGTTAAATTGGAAGCTCCTGATTTGGCGGAGTTTATAATCCTCACGGCCTCGAAGATATGCGACAGGGCAACCGGTGTGTTGAGGTCATCGCAAAGGGCGTCGTAAACACCGTCGAAGATCGCCTTGATCTCGGCCGAGTCAGCCGGGCAGGTGTCAGGTGCGATAGAAGTGGGGAGCTCGCCGTAAGGAAGATCCTTCGCTTCGCTCAGGGTGACACCTTTGGCTTTGGCTAAAGCGACCAGATCCTTGTAAGCCTGGAGAACCCTCTTAAGGGCTTTCTCGGCGGCCTGAAGTGCCTCATTACTGAAGTCAAGAGTCCCGCGATAGTGCGCCTGAAGAATGAAAAAGCGCACTGTCATCGGGGAATAGGCCTGGTCCAATTTCGGATGGCTTCCGGAGAATAGCTCAGGCAGGGTGATGAAGTTACCCAGCGACTTACCCATCTTCTGGCCGTTGATAGTGATCATGTTGTTATGGACCCAATAGCGCACGCCTTTGGTGCCTCTCCAGGCCACGTTCTGGGCGATCTCGCACTCATGGTGGGGGAACATTAGATCCATTCCGCCTCCGTGAATATCGAACTCCTCTCCGAGATATTTCTCACCCATAACGGAGCACTCTAGATGCCAGCCAGGGAAACCCTCGCCCCAAGGACTTGGCCAGTGCATTATATGCTCTGGCTCCGCCTTCTTCCAAAGGGCGAAATCGTAAGGAGCTTTCTTGTCGCTCTGTCCGTCGAGGGTGCGAGTCCCTTCCAAGGTGTCATTCAGATTGCGTCCGGAGAGTACCCCATAATGATGCTTCTCATTGTATTTCTCCACGTCGAAATACACGGAACCATTTGATATATAAGCATATCCGGCCTCGAGAATTTTCTTTATCGTCTCAATCTGCTCGATAATATGCCCTGATGCTCTCGGCTCGATTGAAGGAGGAGCGACATTCAGAAGCCGCATCGCCTCGTGGTAGCGGAAGGTGTAATTCTGCACCACCTCCATCGGCTCCAGCTGCTCAAGTCTGGCCTTCTTGCTGATCTTGTCCTCTCCTTCATCAGCATCATGCTCAAGGTGACCGACATCGGTGATATTGCGGACATAGCGCACTTTATAGCCGAGGTGCCTGAGCAGCTTGAACAGCACGTCGTAGGTCACTCCAGGGCGGGCGTGGCCAAGATGAGCGTCTCCATAAACGGTCGGCCCGCAGACATACATTCCCACATGGCCTTCATGGACAGGCTTGAAAAGTTCCTTATTCTTGGTAAGAGTATTCGTCAGAAATAGAGTCCTCATTTTGGATTCGTTTTTTCAAAACTCAAATTTACACCTTTTTGAATTATTATTTATATACAACGGGCTTGTATTTCGGCACCAATGATTTCATGACGACCCATGAAATCAGATAGGCGAGTCCGCAGTAGCAGAATATTATGAAATAACCGGCAGGCTTTCCCTCGAATCCCAGGAAACGGAAAGCCCCTCCAGCGTTCTCAGCGTAAGTGAACAGGTTTCCGGCTATTTTCTGCAAGGCCATGGTGGAGATTCCGCCGGCGAGAGAGCACATTCCGGTCAGTGTGCCGATAGTGCTTTTGGGGAAGAGGTCCGAAATAAGACTATAGGTGTTGGCGGCCCAGGCGGAATGCCCCGCGGCGGCAAGGCCGATCAGGATGGCCGGCCACCAGGGAGTATGGAACCAGGCGCCCATAGGCTGGGCTAAGATTGCCATCAGCGGGAACATTGCGAAAATCAGCATCGACTTCATACGAGCGTCGAAAGGGTGCATGCCCTTCTTCTCGACGAAGTGTTTCGGAACATAGCCACCGAAGATGGAAAGGACCGTGCAGATGGCATAGAGCGTGATCAGCAGCAGTTTACCCTTCATCGTGGTCGCCTTGGCTCCGAATTCCGTGTCGAAATATGATGGGGCCCAGAAGAGGAAAAACCACCATACACAATCGGAAATGAATTTGTTGAGGATGGCTGCCCACGCTTGGCGGTATCTCAGGCATTCCCGGATCGTCATGCTCTTTTCAGCCGCGATGGCCGCTTTCTCGGCAGCCTCTTCAGCGTCATCCTGGTGGATATATTCAAGTTCGGCTTCATTGACCTTAGGGTGAGACTCCGGCTTGTCATACATAAATGCCCAGAAAAATACCCAGACGAATCCCAAGGCACCGATGATGATGAAAGCCATCTCCCATCCCATCTGCTTGGCAAGCGGCGGGATGCAAAGGGGGGCGGCCAAGGCTCCGATAGAGGAGCCAGCGTTGAATATGGCAGTGGCGAAAGCGCGGTCTTTCTTCGGGAAATACTCAGCTGTGACCTTGATGGCCGAGGGGAAGTTACCGGCTTCGCCTAGCGCCAGCACGCCTCGCCATAGCATGAAAAGATAGACAGAGGTTGTCGAGATCGCCAAGGCTATATCGCTTCCGGCTTTTACGGTCTTTAAGGCAGCCGCGGACTCCACGCCGGTCATCGAGGCGGTCAAGACTCCGGTGGTCGCATGGAGAACAGCTCCAAGAGACCAGACGCAGATTGAGATGATATAACCACGCTTGACTCCGATCCAGTCGATGAACTTTCCGGCGAAAAGGCAGCAAACCGCATAAAAGATTGAGAAGAAACCGGTTACTGTACCGTACTTGGCATCTGTCCAATGGAACTCGGGTTTGATGAATTCCTCGTATGTCAAAGACAGGACCTGCCGGTCCAGATAATTGACGGTGGTGGCGAAGAAAAGCAATGCGCATATCCACCATCGGAACGAGGTCATCGTGGATGAGTAATCAGTCTTTCTCATTGTAGTCCGCTAGTGCTTGATAGAAGGCTTGAATATTCTCGAAAGGAGTACGGGGTGGCACGTCGCAACCCGTTGAGAGTATGAAGTTTCCGTAGTTTGAAGTCTTTTCCAGAAGCTCGCTCACCACGGCATAGACTTGTTCGGGAGAGGCTTGACGCATGATGCCAACGGGGTCGACGTTTCCCATTACGGGGAGGTCGGACGGGCAAGTCTCCAATGCCTTGACCATGTCCGCCTTGTTGCCGAAATGTAGGGCTGAGACTCCTGACTGGAGCATAGCTTCTGTGCAATGCCCTGTGTTGCCGCAGTTGTGCAGCACGATGGAGAACCGTTCATTCTGGATGGTATCGACTATCTTCCGGATATAAGCCGAGGAATACAGGAGGCAGTCATCGTTGGACACAAGTCCTGCGGCTGGCTCGGCAAGGATCACCCCATTGATTCCAGTCTCTTTCATGGCCTTGAGATATTCCGTGATAAATGCCGTACACTTGTCGAGGAGCATTGTCACGGTTTCTGGTTCAATGTACATGGCCATCATCAACTCGGACAGGTCAAAGAGTCTTCCAGCCAAGGAGAATGGACCGATACATCCTCCGAATACCTTCTTGTCCTTGATGCGAGAAGCAACTATGCTGTTGGCTTTCAAGTATTCCCGGACTCTTCCCTTATCGAGGGAAGGGATCTCTAGAGCGGCCACCTCATCCGCGTCTGACACAAGCCGGCCGATAATGTTGGGGATTTCATTCTCGGAAAACCTTATTTCCGCGCCGAACGCTTCCGCTTCCACCGTCAGGTCCATTATAGCTGTAACCGCATCGGCCGGGAACTTTTCATTCAACGCGCATATGGCGTCCGCATGCGCCTGGCCGTCAGTCACCGCCTTAAAGACGGTGCTGCCACAAAGCTCAATCCCCGGATGGGTCATGATAGGGATGGCTAGGCGTTTCTTCTTTTGTAGCATCTGGTGTTTTTGCAAATTTCGCAATGATATGGCTGACGCTGTAGTTTGTCTCCCAAGGCGAAGAAACCGCTGACGGATTTTTCCGGCGCCATAAGAGACGTGTCCGAAAGGATTACCCCACAGGGCTTTTCCGGGAACAATGAGAACAGCAGGTGCTGCTCCCGAATGTCCCAGTTACAATAGCCAGGACTGTAAGGCATTGAAATCGTTTGACTTCCGTTATAATCTCTTTCAATTTGGGCGACCGTCATCTCGGCCAGGACGGTCCCGATTGAATCGGCTATGAAGTCAGCCACGATGTCTTCTTTGGCTTTCAAAGCTTCCTTAGCCCTGTCGTATTCCCATCCAGCCGTGCCAATGAAAAGAAGAGCGTGTGTCATACCATTCAGGTACGAACATATAATTCCCTCGGGATTGAATACTTGCCCTGAGAAGCTAACTTGTCTGGGAGATAGTTTCTCAGCCTCTACGATCTGGTAAATATACCGGAGAGTAGCTTTGGGTACAAGGTCATCCCTGATCTCAAGGACCATGTCCCGTATCCTTTGCTCAGGTACGGAATCCCTATATCCCATCGCGAACCACACTTCTTTCTCGGTCAGTTCCTCAGGGCTTATCTGGAAAGCCCTCTCAATCATCAGGATAACAGTTTTTTTGCCACTAGTACAGCTTCATTCGCATTGGAACTGTATCCGTCAGCACCAATACTGGTCGCGAATTCTTGGGTCAGAGGAGCTCCGCCCACCATTATCTTTATGTCCAGTCCTTCAGCCCTAACAGCATCCACGATCTCTTTCATATAATCCATCGTTGTAGTAAGTAGTGCTGATAGGCAAATAATGTCAGCGTTGTTTTCTCTGGCCGCCTCGATGAAACGTTCTTTGGACACATCTGTCCCAAGATTGATAACCTTGAAACCACGTCCTTCCAGCATGGATGCGACCAAGTTCTTGCCGATGTCGTGGAGGTCTCCTTTCACGGTTCCGATGACAATCGTTCCAAGTGTGGTTGTCAGTCCGGCCATCATGAGGGGTTTAAGGATGTCAAGAGCGGATTTCATGGCTCTGGCGCTAAGGAGGAGATTGGGCACGAAGACCTTGCCGGCCTCAAATTCTTGTCCGATAGCTTCCATTGCCGGAATCATTGATCCATCAATGATTTCCTGAGGTGATTTGTTCTCGTCCAAAGCTTCTTGGACGGCGTTTTTTGCCAGGGGGGCCATCCCTTTGAAGATTGCTTCGTAAAGTTTATCCATAATTAGGAGCGTATTTCTTTTAATGTATCCATTAACGCGACCACGTTTTCCACGGGGACATTAGCCTGGATGTTGTGGACGGTGTTGTAGACGAATCCGCCGTTTTTCCCGAATATGTCGCATAGCTTGAGCACTTCTTCCCGAACCTGCTCGGGAGTCCCGAAGGGAAGTGTTTTCTGTGTGTCCACACCTCCGCCCCAGAAGGTCACCCGGTCTCCAAACTCGTCCTTGAGACGCTGCGGATCCATATCCTTGGCCGCGATCTGGACAGGGTTGATGATGTCAAATCCGGCGTTGATGAGGCTGTCGAGCAGTGGATAAATAGCCCCGCAGCAGTGCTTGAAAGTCTTCCAGGTCGTGTGCTGGTGGATCCAGTCGTTCATCCTCTTATAGTAGGGGACGTACAGGTCGTTGAGGGTGTCGACAGACATGAACTGGCTGGTCTGTGTTCCGAAATCCGCGCCGCAAACATAAACCACATCCACGTTGTCTCCCACTACTGAATAAATCTTCTCGAGGTTCTTGACAGCCAAGGAGGAGATGCGGTCGAACAGTTCCTTGATGTAGTCTGGACGACAGACTGTGGACATATACCACTCCGCCACACTTCTGATACCGCGAGGCTCACGAATCGCTGGGGAGATTATTCTGGCGACGTCTCCAAGGGCCATTCCTCCGAATCCGGCCACTACGGCTCGTCCGGTCTTGGCGGCTCGCTCTGTGACGGTTTTCCAATATGCCAGGGTTTCATCGTCAATATCCCCGAATTCCTGAAGGTTGTCCTCCACGTTGAGATTGTCGTCGTCAATCTCGCCCTGCTGACGTTCTATCGAATCGAAGAAATAGCAACGCTCCGGCATGTGACATGACGGAGGAAGGGATTTGTCGCCTTCGGGATAGGAATAGAGTCCTCCGTCTTTCTCAGTGAATGAATCCACCATCTTGGCGGGCAGCATCACCACTTGTCCCCAAGGCATCCTGTATTCCTTCCAGTCCTTGTTCCAGACTCCGATCGAGTTTTTTGGAGCGAAGCATCCGGCAGTATCAGTCCCGAGTGCCTCCGCGAGGTCGTCTTCGATGTAACCAAGCATCTGTCCGGGTTCGTGAACATATACAGGATGATCGTCCAGGCCATCATGCCTGCGCAGCGCCTCGACAACCTTGCAATGGATACCTGTGAC
>JAEEGK010014779.1_pt1 | contig 17401 bp, 13 predicted proteins | sample 8958771 | NCBI WGS metagenome assembly JAEEGK01 (sample SAMN16246547, study PRJNA631951) | gut metagenome | biome: gut microbiome; feature: rumen; material: SC-attached | host: Bos | place: Iran: Karaj | collected 2018-10
GACGACATGGTACGATCGACTTCTTCCGGAGTTGATTTAATAAAGGTTGGAGTTTCAATCTCGAGGAAGCCTTTTGATGTGAGGTACTCGCGTGTAGCAAAAGCAACCTGAGAGCGCAAAATAATATTGTGCTGCATCGGGTCGCGGCGGAGGTCCAGGTAGCGGTACTTAAGACGAAGGTCTTCATTTGCAACTACGAGAGTTCCGTCCTTCTGGCGAACCTCTTCGATTGAGAAAGGAAGCTCCTGAGAAGTTGTGAAAATCTCAATATCAGTTGCTTCAACTTCAATTTCACCAGTTGCCATATCAGCATTAATATCTTTATCTGAGCGTGCATTAACTACGCCTTCAACTGCGATACAATATTCACTCTTGAGGCTGGCAGCAATCTTCTTAACATCATCACTAGCCTTATCGCCAACCATTACCTGAGTAATTCCATAGCGGTCGCGAAGACGAATAAACAAAAGACCGCCCAAGTCACGGGTGCGGCTTACCCAACCGTTCAAAACAACTTTCTTTCCAACATCACTCTTGCGAAGCTCGCCGCAAGTTACAGTTCTCTTTGTGTTTTCCATAATATGGGTATTTTAGCGTTATGGCAAAAGTTTTACAATAATATGCTTTATGGTATACTTGAGACATGTCTGTGGATTCGAAAAAACATTCTCAAATTTATACGGCTGCCCTGATAGGTACAGGGCGCATCGGTTTTTCTCTTGGTTTTGATAAAAAACGTGAACAGCCAGCTTCTCATACAATGGCATTGCTTGGAAACAAACGTATAAAGCTGATTGCCGCCTCTGATACAGATAAAGAACATCTTGCAGAATGGGGAGACTACGTAAAAGGAGCAAAAACCTTTTCCTCAAGTTCTGAGATGTACAAGACCATTCCAACTCCCGATATAATTACCATTGCCGTAAACGAAGATTCTCATATGAAGGAGTGCCTTGCAGCAATTGCAGCAAAGCCACGTCTTATTATTCTTGAAAAACCTGTTGCTCTAAACAGCACAGAAGCTGAAGAGATTGCCGCCGCTTCCGAAAAAGCCGGAGTTCCTGTCATGGTTAATCATGAAAGACGATTTGCAGCAGATTATAAAATGGCCAAAGATTACCTCAAACAAATCGGAAAGCTGCAGACTATCCGCGGAGAACTTTATTCGGGCTTACGTATATACGGAAAAGAATTTGAAAAGGACGGCACTTATAGCCTGATCCATGACGGAACACATCTTGTCGATATAATCAACTGGCTTTTAGATGAAAAACTTTCAAACCCGGTTGTTACCGGTATTTTCAAAGATGATAAAAACGATATCCGAAATTTTAGCGCACATTTTTCCACCCCATCCTGTGCAGAAGTGACAATCAGCATGAGCGGACGAAGCCGCTTTTTCAGCTTCGGTCTTGATATTCTTGGAACCGAAGGAAGAATCTGTCTTGGTAACGGCTATGCCAAATTCTACAAACGCCAGGAATCAAAACTTTATACAGGATTTTATTCCCTCAGCAAAGACAAAACCGTTCATCTTCCTAAAAAAACTGGTTATTTTTCAAATATGATACAAAACGCCGTCGACTTTCTAGATGGTATCGCAAACCTGCAAAGTCCACTATCTGCAGCCATAGAAGACCTTAAAACTCTCGAAGAAATCAAAACTGCGTTTATATAAATTTAAAATTACCCGTAGGAAGATATAACGCTAGTCCTGAAATTGCAGCAATAGATATGAATGTACCTTTTTAAAAAGATATTTACAAATTTTTATAAAGCTCTAATAAACCTTTCTTACGAGGTCTGGATTTATTAATAGGTATACCAGTATTTATAGTCCATGGTTCTAAATTTTTATTAACAAGACTCATTGCTCCGGTTACTGCACCCTCTCCTATAATTACATTTGGTAAAACAATTGTATTAGAACCAAGTTGTGTAAATTGCTTTAGTACTACTTTTCCTGAAATAATATTAGTAAATTGCTCTGGATATATCGGACCTATTAGATAATCTCCTGAAAAATCATCAGTAGCTGAAAATATAATACTTCTAGGTGACATTCCTGTACAATCTTCTAATTCTATTCCGTATTTCCCATATAATGCACAAAACGCAGAAATATGAATATTTGATCCAAGCTTTATCTTTCCACTTAAAATGCAAAAATCATCTATTCTAACGTTATTTCCTATAATAAGTTCTTTAGGATTATATATAGATGCCTTACGGCTGATTAAAACATTTTTTCCTATGTCTTTTATTCCCAGCTCCTTTAATTCAAAATCCTCATAAAAGCTTGTATTCATTATAAAATCCTCATTTAATTTACAACAGCAGCTGTTCCATTTTCAAATTTTATCTTAAAATCACAACTTTCAAGAGTTGAAAGTCTATGAGCTATGGCAATTATAGTTATTTCGCCTTTTAATTTAGTAATAGTTTCAGTAATTTGTTTTTCTGTTTCATTATCAAGTGCAGATGTGGCTTCATCCAATACCAAAACTGTTGGATTTTGATATAATGCTCTAGCTATTCCTATTCTTTGCTTTTGACCACCAGAAAGTTTGGCACCTTTATCACCACATTGTGTATTTTCTTTCAAATCAAGAGTTTGAACAAAATCATACAATTCAGCCATTTTTAATACTTTTTGTATTCGATTATCATCTATATCTTCAGGTAAAACACCAAATGCAATATTTTCTCGTATAGTACCATCAATTAAATAAATGCTTTGCGGAACATAAGAAACATTATCTAACCATCCATGGATATTTTCATAAATATTTTTTCCATCAACAAGGATAGTTCCTTCTGTAGGTTGCAGTAAACCTAAAAGCAAGTCAACAAAAGTTGTTTTTCCTGCTCCACTTGGACCAATTATTCCAATAAACTTCCCTTTCGGAATATTGAAATTTACTTTCGAAAATATATTTTTATTTGTATCAGGATATGAGAAGCTTAAATTCTGAACAGAAATTTCATTGTTAAAAGAAACAGATTTTTCTTCTTGTTCATTTTTTACTTTTTCTTCTATTTTTTCGTTTTTTACATCAATAAAATCATCATAAATTTCATCAAAAAAAGGTCTCTTAAATTTTATTTGATTAAAAAGCGCTGTTACCTGATTCATGCAAGGCATAAGACGAACTGCAGCTAAAGCAAGAACGCCTAAAGAAGGTATTATACTTTCTGAATTAATATCAAAAAGCATTTTTACTGCAATCAATAATAAGATTCCACCTATACAAACCAATTCAATCAAAGATTTTGGGAATCGATTTATAAAAAGGAATTGTTTTTGACTTTCCGTGAATTCTGTAAAAGCTTTTGCAAATTCTTCTGTAAAGAAGTCTTCTTTCTTCATTACTTTGGTTTCTTTTACAGACCAAAAGCCTTGATTTAACCATTTAATACATTTTATATTACATTCATTTTGGATTGTTCCAAAATAATTAATCCTTTTTCGGAAATAGTTCAATATTAATAATAATAATGGACCTAAAACAAAAAGAACAACCAATGCCATTAACCAATCCATGTATAAAATAAAAAGCCAAATCACAAGCATTGTTATAACATTGGTTAAAATAATTAATGTATTAGTTAGTATATCAGTAAATACAGTAACACAAGCCATATTAATATTTCTGAAAATCACTGAAATATTTGTATTTACATGAAATAAATATGGTTTCTGCATATAATATCTATATAATCTCTTTGTATAATCTGCCTGATTATTTAAAGTAAATGTTATCTGTATTTTTCCTTGAAATAAAATCAGAATATTCTTAAAAATATAGAAAGCAAGTAAAGATAAAACTGAAAAAATGACAAGCTTTTTATGTGTTGTAATTCCAAAAATTGAAAGTATTTTTGAAATCTTTTCATGGTTTTGTAAATATTCTGGCTCCCCAATTATTGTTATAACTGGATAAATAAGTCCTATACCAAAGGCTTCAAAAATTGCAATTACAAACATCAATACAATTAATGCAATACAAATTCGCATTTGTTTTGGTGTTAAAATTTTGAAAATTTTAAAAAAGTTTTTCAAAGTATCTCCTTACTTAATGTTTCCTTTTATCACTTCTTTATATTCATAATTATTACTAGTAACAATATAATTCCAGATTAATTCAACAAAATGTTGCAATGTACCTGCAAGTTGACCCTTTTCCTCAGGAAATGCATCCCTGGACAAATTCTTTTCAAAAAATTGCCTAATTGCATCAGTTCTTGCAATAAACATATTTCCACAAGGGAAATCCATATTTTGCTTACAATTGAATAAATTATCTTTAGATACCTCAAAAACATCAAGTGCATATGCTATATCATTTTTACAATTTGCTTCATTATCTTTAAAATAATAGTAACTATCGATTATTTTCTTATTCGAAATAATTGGAGTTGTGACAAATCCCAATTTACTATTTTCTGAAAATAATTCCATTATATTATCAAAAAGAGAATTATTTCCTAATAAATTATTATATAAATAAGTTCTCCAATAATTTCCAAAACTACTATGCATACTTTTTTTTGTATGGAAATGAGCAATAATATCATAATCTTTAAAATGCTCATGTAGCGCCAAATAGAATGGATATATATCTCTACCTCGATTTTCTACTTCAAGTATTTTTATAGTAAAACTGTGTTCATGTTCTTGGAAAAAATCATTTACATATTTTTCATCTTCTTTTTTTATAACAGTTATAAAAAGTGTAAAATTTGTTTTTATTGACTTTAAATGCATATAAATTTCATCTAACAAATCAACATAAAAAACATGAAAATGTATTGCTACCTTTAGCTGGTTATTAGGATTTTTACAATTCAAAAATGTATCAGAAATAATTATACTATTTCTGATTTTTTCTTTATATCTTCGAGTTATTTGTAAATTTCGTTTTATTCTTGAAAATATCATAGAATTAAACTCCTTAATTTAAAGATACTTTTTTATTAATTTATCTAATAAATCTTCTGATAAAGGTGTATAAATATCATCAATATCTTCTTTTGTAAAGGAAGAATATAATTTATTTAAATCTATTGATAATAGTTTTTTAATCATATCTTCAGAAAATCTATACTTTATAATTTTACCAGGAACTCCACAGACAATAGCATATGGAGGGACATCTTTTGTTATGATAGATCCAGCCCCTATAATAGCTCCCTGACCTATTGTAATTCCACTAAATATAATAGCTCTTGTTCCTATCCAAACATCATCCTTTATTACTATATCTCCTTTTGAATTAGCTTCTCCAGAATATCCAAATTTTTTTACTTTAAATGGAAAAGTACTTATAGTATTAATATTATGATCTCCAGAAACTAAAAATCGACATCCGCTTCCTATAGAACAATAATTTCCAATATACAGTTTAGCATCATTTTTTTCATCAATATTTACTTCAATACGCCCATATGTCATATTTCCAACAATAATTTTTGATATATCCAATCCATAATGTGTTAATGATAATTCATTATGTCTATTTAACTCATTCCATTTACGTTCAGTTATTTTTAAATATTCATTTTTTCTTGAATGAATTTTTTTTAGAATCTTAAAACATATAAATAGAGAAAAAACAATAGAACAAAAAAATGCATAAATAATCATTAGTGTCAAAATACTACTCCTTTTCTTTTGCTAAAAACTTAGCATCCAGAAATTTAAAACATTTACTTTTATATATATAATTAATTACAAATCTTATAATATTCGCACCTAGTATTGTAAGCATAATTGTTGAAAACAATAAAGGCAACACTATAAGAAATTTACTAGGATTATATATTTTTAAAATATGCAAAATTACTTGATGCTGAAGAAGAAAAATATAAAAACTAATACTGCTTATAAAACTTATAATTTTATTAATAACATTATTTTTTAGTAAAAGTTCACCAAATGCAACTAAAAATACAAATAATAGTATTCCTAGAATTTGAGCTTTAAGAGTTACATTAAAATTTAAAAATAAAACAAAAAGAAAAAGTATTAATGCTATTATGCTTGATTTTATTGTTTCAAAAAATTTTGCTTTGTATTTTATGAAAAGTATACCAAAATAAAAACTTCCTAAACATGTAAATAAATTCCAAAAATTAGAAATTACAAATATGTCTGTTGCATATTGAATTATATAACCTGTAATTAAAATTACTGGAAATATAAATATATTTTTATTTTGTACAATAACAATGAGTGGATACAAAAGATAAATTAAAATAATTGCACCTAAAAACCACTCACCAACTAAATAATAATTTGGTAATCTATATGATAAATATCCATCTAATCCAATTAAAGACAATACTAATCTTATTGGATTTCCTCCCCAAAATATTTTTTTTGATAAAATAACCTTTTCAACAAAAAAAACAAAATAACATATATAAAATGGTAAATATATAGTTTTCCAGCGCTTATAAAAATAACTTTTAATATTTTCTACATTTTCATAGTTATAATATAAAACTGCACCAGAAATAACAAAAAAAACTGTTACTAAAATATCACCCCAACTACAACCTTTTATTGTAAATAAAAACTTAATGGTACTATTAGAATGACAAAAAAAATGAAAAATTATAATTCCAATAGCACAAAATGCCCTTGCAAAGGTTATACCTGTAAGACGTTTTTTAACTTCCATATTTCTATAATATTCCTATTTTTTTAATATATTTATGATTTCTTGAACATCATTTGTTTCCAAATCAGCATACATAGGTAAACACAAAACAGTATTTGCCAAATTTACTGCGACTGGAAGATTCTCTTGTTTTGCCGATTCTAAAGATTTATACATTGGAAAATCTGAAATCAATGGATAAAAATATCGGCGAGTAAAAATATTATATTTCTTTAATGTTTCATAAAGAGCATCTCTACTCATTCCATATTCATTCTCATCAATAAAAATAGGGAAATATGAATAATTATGTTTTACACCATTCAAATCATTTATATATCTTATACCTTTTATATCTTTTAAACCTTCACGATATTGTTCACTTATTTCCTTTCTTCTATTAATAGCTTTATCTATTTGTTTTAAATTTAATAATCCAAAGGCAGCTCTTAATTCATCCATCTTTGAATTAATTCCCGGTTCATCAACTGTTACCTCATCAACAAAACCAAAATTCTTAAGATGATCTATCTTTTTTTTCATTTCTGCACTATGGCAAATCAAAGCTCCACCTTCAACTGTATTAAATACCTTTGTCGCATGAAAACTAAGAGTACTAATATCTCCTGCTTCAAGTATCGATTTATTATTAACTGTAACTCCAAAAGCATGAGCTGCATCATAAATAACCTTTAAATGATATTTATCAGCTATTTTCTGTATTGCATCAGTATCACAAGGATTTCCATAAACATGTACTGGCATTATAGCCACTGTTTTTGTTGTTATTGCTGCTTCTATTTTATTAGGATCTATATTTCCTGTTATTGGATCTACATCTACGAATATTGGTTTTAATCCATTCCACCAAATAGAATGAGTAGTAGCTACAAAACTATATGGAGTTGTAATAACCTCACCTTCCCTTAAATCAAGTGCTTGTAATGCTGTAATTAAAGGAAGAGTACCATTTGTAAACAGAGAAATATATTTTACTCCTAAATATTGAGCAAGAGCCGCTTCTAATTTTTGATGATATTCTCCGTTATTCGTTATCCACTTCTTATTCCAAATATCTTCAAGATATTCTTCATATTGCTTCAATTCTGGTAATAAAGGAGAAGTCACATTTATTTGTTTCATAATTTATCCTTATAAATTTATCTTTTATTTTAATAAATTCTTTATTTTTTTTATAGGTTTCAAGATTTTATTTCCAAGCCTATATGATTTTGTACTTTTTATTTCTTTTTCTTTTTCGAAAATATAATCATATAATTGACACAAAAAGCGTCCATTTGATTTAGAAACATATGCTTCGTAGTCATTTATAATTTCCTTATCATTATATTTTATGGCTGGCTTTAATACATAAGGCAATAAAGAATAATATAAAAACTGCTCTGTTTCATCTTGATTCTTGAATTTAGGTATATACTCCTTTTTTAGATTAAAAAAAGATTTGTAAAAATTAAATTGTTTAATTTCATCTTCTTTCGTAAAAGTTGATAAACCATTTGCATTTCTTCTATAAACACCAGTAACTATATCCAAAACTTTACCTTTTGATTGTAAATTCAAATCATAAAAAAGCTTTAACGCTGTATCAATATAAAATCTTGAACCAAGATCTAAAACTAACTTACAATACAAATCTGTTTTCATTACCCATGTTAGGTTAAGCATATAACCTCTGGATTCAATTGCATTATCAAAATTGATTTCAGTAAACTTATTTTTAACTATAGCTAAATCATAATCATTTCTGTCTTCATAATATATATCAACATCGGTACAGCAAAATCCATATTCAGGATTTTTTTCTAAAAAATCAATTTGTAATTGTAGTTTATTCTTGTTTGTCCAATAATCATCACCTTCGCAATATGCCGTATACTTTCCTGATAAATAAGGTAAAATAATTCTATCCAGCGAATTATCCTTTTTAGAATACTGATTTTCTGTTTCATAAATAGGCTTTATAATTTTAGGAAATTTCTTCTCATACTCTTGTATAATTTTAGAGGTTCCGTCTTTAGATGCATCATCATGAACTATAATCTCGAAAGGAAAATCTGTTTCTTGCATAAGAAAGCCATCTAAAGCTTGTGCAATATATTTTTCCTGATTATATGTTATACATCTGATTGAAACTAACGGAGGTTCCGTTTCTTTCCAATTTTGCATTATTTGTTCTTGTGTCTTTTGAAACATATAAACCTCTTATTGATATTATATTAGTTCCCTGATTTTAGAAAAAATTCTAAAAATTTTTTTTGAATATAAAATCTGTGCTTTAAGATTCTTTTCCAATAGTTTAAAATCTGAATGATATTTATTTCCTAAAAAGTTATCATACAAACGTGCCAGTTTTATGTATTCTTCTGTTCGTTTTTTCGAAGAAAGCCCACTCCATTGCCCGTCAGGCCACATTCGATAAACAGAAGTTACTTCTTGCAAAACAGCTATATCTCCATGTTCTGCCATCATTATTCCCAATAGCCAATCAGCAAAATAAATTTCATAAATGCTTTCTGGTAATGATTTAATATAATTTACCCTAAAACAACACCCAGAAAAATTTCCTAATTTGTTTCCTTGTATTTGATCTTTTAAAGTCCATCTTTTGTACTGTCCCCAATTCGAATCCCAAGGGATTATGTAGTCTTCCTTTGCTACATCATAAATCTTTAAGCAATTCATAGTCATAGAAATATCAGTATGATTTTTTAAGAAATCTACATGCTGTTTAATATGAGTAGTGGAACACCACCAGTCATCACCTTCTAAAACAAGAACAAAATCCCCTTTACAAGCAGAAAAAGCCCTTTGATAATTTTTTACAAGTCCTAAATTCGCTTTTGATTCTAATATATGCAAATTAAATTTATTAGAAGGACATTTTAAATTTTTTATAATTTCTAATGTTTTATCTGTTGATTTATCATCAGCAATTATTAAATTTATATCTTCTTCTATATCTTGTTGATATATACTTTCTAAAGCTTGAGATATTGTTTGTTCCTGATTATAACAACATAAAATAACATCAATCATTTTTTTTCCTTAATTATATTACTTTCTTCCACCATTTAATAAAGAAAACACAGGACTACATATTTTCTTAAGTAATATACCTAAACCAGTTCCAATTAATACTATTATAATTGTAACCCCAAAATATTCAAATAAGCAGAAAAATGTGTTTTTCATAGGAAATATTTTCAACCAAATATTCTGAATTGTTTGTAATAATACTGGCATATGTATTGCATATAAGAAAAAAGAAAAATTTGATAAATATGAGAGTTTTTTGTATATAGACTCATTTTCAATTAAATTTTTTGAAACTTTTAATATAAAAATACATGTAAAAATAGTCATTATTAATTGATTAGCAGCAGGCCATTTTGTATTCAATAAAATAAAAGTTATAAATATAATTGGTATGATTTCAAAATACTTAATTTTATCGACAAATTTGAATAAATCAAAATCATATAACCCCCAATACAGACCCAATATATAGAATAACAAACCAATACCAGAACTAGCTGCAAATTTTATAGTTATTGATTCAGCAAAAATAAATACACATATTAAAACAAGAAATCTTGTTTTTTTAATAAACCATATCAAAACTGGAGAAAATAAAGAAAAAATAATCAAATCCCTTACAAACCAAAATTGTCCTGCAGCCAAAGGTGTTCCACCATTTGTTTCTGCAAAGCCTATTAAAAAATAAAAAAGATTTCGGAGATTCCACCAACTTGCATCATAAAGTTTATTATTACTTAAGGTAAAATACAAAAAGTAAAGACCAACCCAAATGATATATGGTATACAAAGTGATTTAAATTTTTTCTTTAATAAAACTATATACTTATCTGTCTTTTTTGCTTGAAGATATGCTGAAAATAAGAAAAATAACGGTACAGCACAATGTGCAATTCCATAACTAATAAAAGCCTGAATCCAATCTCCAGCTTTTGATTGATTAAAAACAATATTTTCATAAATACTAGAAAAAATTAATCTATAACAATTATGAATAAAGACAACCAAAACAGCTAATAAAAATCTCAAACTTGTTATTCTTTTAGATGTATCAACACTTATAATTTTTTCTTTATTTGATATACTTTCATTTTTTATATTACTTTCTTCTTCTGCTTTTTTTGAAAACATAAATATTTACCTCACATTAAGTTCAGATTTTTTATCTTCTACGTTTTATACAATTTCCTTTATTTTTACAAATTAAATAATCAACAAAGATGCATTATTATATTGCTTGTTCTATTGATTTTTGAAAGAATTTTATAAAATAGATTATTTTATTCAACAATTTCAATAAAACGACAATATTGTTTTAGAATATCACACTTTCTTATCAACGGCAATAATTTAGAATTTGAACTATTCTTTACTTTTACCTTAAGTTCCTGTTCTACTGGATGTTACATTTGTCAATTTATAATACTTATAAAAAAAATAAAACCCGGTATTCATTTATAATACCGGGTTTTATTTTTTAGTAACACTTATTTAGAATCATTTCACCAAAGCGTTTACCCAGCTCAAATTGTGATCTTGCATCATAGTGAGCCACATCATCAATTTTTTTGTTTAGATTAACAGAATCTATTATGAAATTTTGATTTTCTTCATTTGAAATGTTTACTTTTGCATTATTCACATTAAATTGATAACAAATAGGTAAAAGAAGATTTAAATCCGTTACTTTTGCATCAATAAAAGCAATTTCTCTTCCAAATTTTTTTCGAATATCTTCTATCAAACCCCTTTCTTTGTTTTCATATTCCATAGATGCTTCATAATAACATGAATCTGCTTCTCCTTGCATCCAGCAAAATCCTTTAATCGATGGCGAATAACCTCTGCTAACTATTTCTTGAAGTGATTGAACTATATATTCTTCAAATGAAGCATTCATAACAAAAGAAGTAATAGTTTCTTTGCTAACAAACCTGTTTATACCTGATCCTGGTGAAGTATATTTTATAATAATTATATTTTTCTTCGATTTATTGAAGACATAAGATATACCTAGTTCAGGACCAAAGAAATCTATTCCTGCACCTTGCCCCAATTTCACATTTGTAAAATTGCCACTTTCAGATGACATACCATAAAATGACCAATCCAAATACCAGATTATTTTCTGATTCTCAAAACCATTAGTAAATAATTCAAAATCTTCGGGAGAAACATACTCCCTCAAATCTTCACTAAAACAGCATCCTGTCGCATTAGACTGACCGGCCAGAATGATAACATCAATAGGCTCACCGTCTGATGAGAAATCATAAGTAATGTCAGAGGAAATGTCTTGTACCTGATTAGAACATGATAGAATAACTACCAAACCAACAAAAATAATAAACATCTTAAACATTTTTGAAAATCTTTTCATAAGCAATACCTCTTGAAAAATTAAGATTTCAAAAACATTATTAAATTAATGCTAATACTTTATGTTATGTCTGTTATCTTTGTTAAATACCGTTACTCCTTATATGTTACATAATTTTAGACTGAAAAGTTCGAATTTGCAAACTTTTTTTTTATTTATTTTACAGCCAATTTTTCCAGCTTATCCAGCGTTTCTTCATTTAAATCTGAATAAATCAAATCTAAATCTTCTTTTGTAAAGCTGTCATAAAGTTTTACAAGATCAATATTGCAGAGTCTTTTGCGAAGTGGCTCCGAGAATCTGTATTTGATTAATTTAGCAGGGTTTCCACCTACAATGGCATAAGGTTCAACATCTTTTGTTACAATCGAACCGGCTGCAATTACTGCTCCCTGCCCTATTTTTACACCACTGCAAATGAGGGCATTTGTACCAAACCAGACATCATCGCCAATTATTATGTCACCTTTCGAAAGGGCTTCGTTTGCAAAACCAAAATTCTTTTCCTTAAAAGGATACATTGTAATTGTATTCATTTTGTGTTCTGCACCAAGAAGAAACTGAACTCCAGGCCCTATAGCACAATAGTTTCCGATGCAAAGCTTCACATCCTGCCTGCTGCTGTCCTGCACCCTAAGCTGCCCATAACTTTTTTTACCAACAGTTATTTTTGATGCATCACAAAAATTCATCAACTCTACTTCATTATGTCCATTATGATTTCTAAATTCTTTTCTGAATTTCAAAAGTCGGATTCTAAACAAAATCTTATTACAAATACCCATAAAAAAAATACTACCATAATTCATTTTTCATGTCAGCAATTTATAAAACCATTCTATTCCTCCTGTAATTCACCAAAAATATAGTCCTCTCTAGAAGAAATTAAAAGAATTGTGTTAAAATACTTCTCGTAAAAAATTTTTTTAGAGGTGTTTATGGAAACTCAGACAAAACAGCGCAACTCGTTTACTAGTTCAATCGGGTTCGTTCTGGCTGCAGCAGGTAGTGCCGTTGGATTAGGAAACATCTGGCGCTTCCCTTACCTTGCTGCAAAAGATGGCGGTGGACTTTTCCTTCTGGTATATCTTGTTCTCGCCCTCACATTTGGTTTTGCACTTTTGATTACAGAAGTTGCAATTGGTAGAAAGACTCAGGAGAGTCCTCTCACAGCTTATTCAAAAATCAATAAGAAATGGGGCTTCCTCGGAATCTTTTCTTTCGTAGTACCATTTATTATTTATCCATACTATTGTGTAATTGGTGGTTGGGTAATGAAATATATGTTCTGCTACCTCGCCTTCCAGGGTCAGGTTGCAGTATCAGATGGATTCTTCACAGGCTTTATTACTTCTCAGTGGCAGCCGATTTTCTATTGTGCAATATTTGCCATTCTTTGTTTCATTATCGTTTACAAAGGAGTTGAGCATGGTATTGAGCGCTACTCAAAAATCCTCATGCCAATCCTCGTTGTAATCGTTGTATTCATCGCAATCTATGCTTTGTTCATCAGCCATACAGACGAAAATGGTGTAACACGTACAGGTCTTCAGGGAGCAGCCGTTTACTTCATTCCTAACTTTGAAGGACTTACAATCAAAAAGTTCCTTCTCATAATTCTTGATGCAATGGGCCAGCTTTTCTATTCTCTCTCAATTGCTATGGGTATTATGATTGCTTACGGTTCTTACATGAAGAAAGATGAAAACCTTAACAAATCTGTAAACCAGATTGAAATCTTCGATACAGGTATTGCTCTTCTCGCAGGTATGATGATTATTCCTGCCGTATTCGCATTCAGCGGAAAAGAAGGAATGTCTGCAGGTCCTGGACTTATGTTCATCACTTTGCCAAAGGTATTCAATTCTCTCGGTAAGTTCGGTGACTTCATTGGTCTTATCTTCTTTGTTATGGTAATGTTTGCAGCTCTTACTTCTGCTGTTTCAATCCTCGAAGCAATCACATCTTCAATGATGGATAAGTTCAAGTGGAGCCGCAGACGTTCTGCATTTATCATGGCTGTATGTACTTTTGTTGTTTCTATCATTGTATGTCTTGGATACAACGTATTCTACTTCGACCTCAAACTTCCGAACGGTAGTATTGGTCAGATTCTCGACATCCTCGACTATGCAAGTAACAATATTCTTATGCCTGTTGTTGGTCTTCTTACCTGTATTCTTATTGGCTGGATTGCTAAGCCAAAAACTACAATTGATGAGATTACACTTAACGGTGAAAAGTTTGTTCGTAAGACACTTTATGTTGTAATGATTAAGTTCATTGCACCAATCCTGCTCTTCATCATTCTTTTGACAGGTATTGGAATTATTTAGTTTTATCTGAAAGGAGGGAAAAGCCTTTCCCTCGTTCCAAACAAAAAGGCTGCGGTAGTTTCGACAAGCTCAACCACCGCAGCCTTTTTGTTTTCCTCTACCCTTTCTCCTAAGGGGGACACCCCCTTAAGAACCCCCTGTTATCTCTCAGGTTTCAAATAAGCTTTTAACACTACATCAGTATTCAGATACTTATTAGCTGCTTCTACAAGAGCTTCTTTTGTAATCCACTCAGCAACTTTTCCTGTATCTTTAGTAAACCATGTCGGTTCGTACTCAAACAGAACTTCTGCTATAAAGCGGTTAAGCCACCAGTAATTATTTCTCATATTAGTTTCAATTGTACGAATGTAAGTTTCCTTTAATTTCGCAATAAGATCATCAGAAATATTTCCTTTCTGAATTTCTTTAATTGTATCAATTACAGTTTCGTAAAGCTCATCCTGACGTGCAGGCTCACATCCAAATTCAATTGAAACTCTATAGAAACGCTCTGGCCAGCCATCAATATATCCGTTTGTTGCAACTCCATAAGAGCCACTTTTATCTTCACGAATAACTTCACGTAAACGAATATTTAAAAGAGAAGCAAGCTGATGAATAATTTCATTTTCCCTGAATTTTACATCAAGATTATCACATACAGGAAGTGAATCTCCAAAGGCCATATAAATATATCCCTTATCATCAATTCCTTTATTTACAACAATTGATTTACTTTCTTTAAGGAATGGGAAATATACATATTTTGTTTCATCAAACTTACCATTTGTTTTTAAGCTTCCAAAATAATAAGCACACAAATCTACAAGTTCTTTTTCATTGAAATCACCAACAAAAACAAACGTGAAGTCTGCCGGATTTGCAAAGCGTTCCCGATATACTTTTTCTGCAATCTTAGGATCCATTTTTTTAACATAGTCTTTATTAAATGGAGCTGAATAAATATTTTTACCCATTACAAGTTCATTTATTTTATCTGAAAAAACCTGCATTGGTTTTGCACCATAAGAGTCTGCTATTTCAGAATACTGTGTATAAATGGTTTTCCAAGCATCTTCACCAAACTGAGGTTTTGTAAACATCAGATTAATGAGCTGCAGGCTTTCTTCAAGATTATTTTTATTTGCTGTTGCATTAAAAAATTCTCTTGTATTATTCATACCAATTGAAACAGCAAGATTTTTTGTATTAGAAATTTTCTGAAACTGAGAATATGTAATTCCACCACGTCCAGAAAGATTTGAATAATCTATTGAAATCTGTGCAGATGGAATTTCTTCTTCTTTCAGCTGATATATTCCACCCTTACTTCCACCATAAATTGCAATTGAGTCTTTTTTGAAATCAGTTTTTTTGGTGATGATTTTTACTCCGTTTTCAAATGTGTACTGAGTACCACCAAGTTCTTTCAAAGCCTTTTTCTCAATAATCTTTCCTTTATTTGATGGCTTTTTCATGAAAGTCTCGCTGACAACATCATCTTTATAAGCTTCTGCTTTACTTTCATAATTTTTCCAGATATCAACAATCTCTTTTTCTGAAGGAGTATCTGCTGATTCTGGTGCAATAATTAACATCATTGTTCCACGATCAGCTAAAATCTTTTTAGTCAGTTCAAGAATTTCTTCTGCTGTAATTTCATTAATTATTTTAGTTGAAATCTTGAGACTGTCTTCTTCTGAAGTAAATATATTTCCAAGTGTATAATAATTTACGAGACTGTTTACATAATTAATTGACGAATGTTTGTCTTTATTTTCATAACTCTGCTGCAATCCCTGAAGCATTGATTTTTTTACTCTTTCAAGCTCTGTTTCTGTAACTCCATATTTCAAGAAACGTTCATACTCATCAATAAAAGCTTTTAATGCTTCCTTAAAACGCCCTGCCTTAGGAACTACATCTAACATTAAATTAGAATTTTTTCGGGTAAAATCTATCATACCTGCACTTGCAGTAAGCCACTCAGCATCTGGAAGACTTGTTTTTTCATGACAACGCTGATTAAAAATACTCATAACAATATTGCTTATAAAACCTTCACGAATTTGCTCAATTGTCGTAACAGGTTTTGATTCTTCCAACTGCTGAAAAATACAAATTTCAGTAACCGACAATTCTTTATCTCGCAATATTGTAATAGATTTTTCTGTCTGAAGAGGAACCTTAAATGAAGGTACTTTTGTTTCTTTTTCAGAAGCAGGAATTGTTCCCATTACTTCTTTTATTGCTTTTTCAAGAACATCAGCTTTAATATCACCTACAGCTGCAACAGCCATGTTTTCTGGACGATACCATTTTTTATAAAAATCTACGACTCTATCAAGTTTAATATTTTTGATGACATTTATATCACCTATAGGTAATCGTTTTTCATACCGAGAGTCTTTTAAGACAAGTCCTACTTCTTTCATGGCAACACGCCAGTTTACACCCTGGGTTCTTTGTCTCCACTCTTCAATAATTACACCGCGTTCTTTTTCAAATTCAACAGGATCAAAAGTAACGGCACAAGCCCAGTCATGTAATACAAGAAGACTTGTTTTTAAAATCTCAGGATTATCTGCCGGTATCTCAAGAATATAAACTGTCTGCTCAAAACTTGTATCCGCATTTACTTCCGGACCAAATTTCATACCAATTTTTTCGAAATAATCTACAATTTCTGATTTTTGAAAATTTTCAGTTCCGTTATAGCACATGTGCTCAACAAAATGTGCAATACCCTTCTGATCCTCATCTTCCATACACGAACCGGCTTTTACAACAAGTCGAAGCTGTATACGGTTTTTAGGTTCACCATTTTCTCGAATAAAATATGTCACTCCATTGTCAAGTTTTCCCTGCTTTACTGCAGAATCCAAAACAAGCTGGTTACCATTGGATTTATTTTCAACTTTTGAAGTTGAACATCCGGTTACCAGAAGCAACGAGGTAACAAATGCTGCTGCAAAGAATGC
>JAEEGK010014780.1_pt1 | contig 17400 bp, 6 predicted proteins | sample 8958771 | NCBI WGS metagenome assembly JAEEGK01 (sample SAMN16246547, study PRJNA631951) | gut metagenome | biome: gut microbiome; feature: rumen; material: SC-attached | host: Bos | place: Iran: Karaj | collected 2018-10
AATAAATAAAGATAATGGAGAAATTATAAAAAATATTGTTATATCAAAAGATCCTATTTCAGGAGAAGATATATTTATTAAATTAGAAAATAATAAAGATGAAAATGGGAATGAAATACCTTTAGAAGAAAAAGAAATTGAAATAATTAAAGATAATAAAACAGGGAAATTTATAGTAAAAGATAAAAATAGTAAAAAAGAATTAAAAGATATTGAAGTAATAATTGATCCTAAGACAGGAGAAACTAATTTTATAAATAAATTAACTGGTAAAAAATTAAATAATATTATTGAACAAATTGAACCAAAAACAAATAAAAAGAAATATATTCAATATGATACAAAAGACCTTAAAAATTCTCAATATTTAATTAAAAAAGATCCTAAAACTGGAAAAGAAGTTATTATTGATAAAAATAAAAATCAAAAAATTGATAATTTAATAAAAAATATTGACCCATTTACAGGAGAAGTTAATTTTATTGATAAAAAAACAGGAGAAATTTATAATAATATTATAGTAACAAAAGATCCTGAAACAGGAGAAGAAATATATAATGTAATAGAAAATTTAAAAGATGAAAATGGAGATAATTTAAAATTAAAAAAGAATTATATACAAGTTATAAAAGATTCAGAAACAAATAAATTAATTCCAATAAATAAATTTACAGGAGAAAAAATTAATAATTTAGAAGTAATTCAAGATAAAAAAACAGGAGAAATAAAATTAGTAAATAAAGAAACAGGAGAAATAATAAGAAATTTAATTTTAGAAAAAAATAATGAAACAGGAGAAGAAACTTTTATAAATTATGAATTATATAAACCAAAAAATAAAAATCAAGAAATAATATTAAAAAAAAATCCAATCACTAATGAAGAAATATTAGTAGATAAAAACTCTGGAGAAATATTAAATAATATAATAAAGAAAATAGAACCAAAAACAGGAGAAACAATTTTAATAAATAAAGATAATGGAGAAATTATAAAAAATATTGTTATATCAAAAGATCCTATTTCAGGAGAAGATATATTTATTAAATTAGAAAATAATAAAGATGAAAATGGGAATGAAATACCTTTAGAACAAACAGAATTTTTTGTTATTAAAGACAAAATTACTGGGAATTTTTTTGCTATTAATTCAAAAACTAATGAACCTATTGATTTTATATTAGTTGAAATTAATAAATTTTCTAACCAACCAATTTTTAAATACAAAGAAAATGGTAAAATTATCAATAATATAATTCAAAAAATAAATCCTTTAACTGGTCTAAAAACTTACTTAAATTATGAAAATATGATTCCTAATCAAAAAGAAATGATTATTAAAAAAGATGACAAAACTGGTATTGATATATTATATGATAAAAAAACAGATAAACCATTTTTACAAATAATAAAAAAAAAAGACAAAAAAAATGGACAAATCATTTTAATTAACAAGGATACAGGAGAAAAAATTAATAATATAATTATAACAATTGATCCTATTTCTGGTAAAGAGAAGTTTATTATGATTCAAAATTTTAAAAATAATGGAAATAATTTTGATATTAAATTAACAGAAATTAAAATATTAAAAGATATTCAAACAGGGAATTTAAAAGCAATTAATAGATTTTCTAATGAAGAGATTGAAAATATTGGAGTGAAAATAGACCCTTTAAATAATAATAATTATTTTTTATATGATAAAGAAAATTGTAAAATAATTAAAAATATAGTTAAAAAAATTGACCCTGAAACAGGAGATGAAACTTTTGTAAAATATGATATGTATGTAAAGAAAGAAAATGATCTTATGATAATAAATGATCCAATATCATGTAATGAGGTTTTAATCAATAAAGATACGGGGAAAAAAATAAATCATTTAATTCATTTTAAAAATAAAAAAAATGGAGAAATTTTATTAATAGATAAAGAAACAGGAGAAAAAATAAATTTTATAACGGAAAAAGATAAAAAATCAAATAATATTATTATAAAAATTAATCAAAATTTACAAGATAATGAAAAAGTATTTTTAAAAAAAGAAGAAATTGAAATATTAAAAGATCCACAAAATGGGAAATTTATTCCTATAAATAAAGAATCAGGAGAAATAATTGAAAATGTTTCTATATTAATTGATCCTATATCCAAAGAAATGATATTAATAAATAATAATGGAGATGAAATACAAAATGTATTCAGTCAAGTGAATCCTAAAACAGGTAACCAAGTTTTTATTCATTTTCAAGATAACATGAATTATAATCAATTATTAAATAATAAAGAAGAGGAACATGAAGATATTTTTAATATTGAAAATAGTGATGATAATAACATGTTAATGAATGGGGAAAATTATAAACAAATAAATAAAAATGAGGAAAATAATAATTTATCACCAAAAGTGAATTTAAAAGATAGTAAAGAAAATCAGAGTGCAAAGTTTTCAATAGTTTCTAATGATTCTTTAGTCCAAAGTAATAATAATTTAAATGAGCATTTTTTTGATTCAAATAATATCAATGATGAAAATATTGAAAATGAAGAAAATGAAAATGAAGAAGAAGATGAAGAAAATATAAAAGTCTATGAAGATAATTATAATTATTATAGAAATATTAATGAAGTAATTAAAGAAGTTGATGAAGAATATGATGAAACTATGAGAAACAGTTTCCCTAATCTTAATAAAAAAAAATCAAAGAAAATTATGAGTAATACAGGTTTGGATAATTTCAAAGTAAATCTAAAAAAAAATAATAAAATGTATAATACATTTAACTTTATGAAACAAAATAATGAGGAAATGAATTTTATTTACAAGGAAAATGATATTGATGAAAATTTGGAATTTAAAGAGGAAAATTTAAATACAAATATACAAGATGAAAAAAAAGAAAATAATGAAATTTTAAATAATTATTCAAAAATTCATATTACTCAAAAAAATTATAGTATTAACTCAAATAAAGCCCCAAATCCACAAAATAATTTTGAAATTTATAAAACGAATTTTTCCATTAAAGATGAAATTAAAAACAATAATTTATATATTCAATCAAAAGAGCAATCTTTTAATTTATATGGAAATGAATATCCATCATCAGAAAACTCGATTAGCCAATTCAGAAATTTAAATCAAATTAATGAAAATTCGAATTTATTATCTGATAGAGGAAATTTCAACAATAATTTTGAAGAATCAGAATTAATGGGTGTGAATAATGTATCTTTAAATAAAATAAAATTAAAAAAAAATATAAAAATAAATAATGAACATGATCTAGAAATTGATAATTTTATTCAAAATTTAAAAATAAAAAATTTATCAAAAAATATGCCCTTATCTCAATTAAAAAATCAAAAAGAACAAGAATTAATTCAATTAAAATTAAAAAGAGCAGAAATTAATAAACAAAGAGAAGAATTAAATAATTATAAAAGAAGTGTTATTAATAACTCTGAGAATAATAACAATGAAAAAGAAATTATTTTAAACAATAATAAAGATAATCAAAGTATATTTAGAAAATTAATTTCATCAAAAAACCAAACAGATAATTATTATCAAGATGCTTTAAAAGAAAATGTGAATAAAGGAAAGAAATCATATATTTCTATATTTGAACAATATATTACAAATACAGATAAAAAATCTTATGTTTCAATATTTGATGAACATCATCCTTCTTCAAGGAGAATTGATACAGAAAATTATGAAAATTCAAATTTGAATATTCAAAATATAGATTATAAAAAAGATGAATATGATTTTTTTGACACTCAAAAATTTCAAGATATTAAAAAAAATATGATAAGAGATACTTCTAAAATTAATGTCAAAAATTTATTTAAAGATGAAGATAAATCAATTAATTCAGGAAAAATGGGAAATAAAAATTCCCCTAAAAATTTATATTTAAATAAAGTCAAAAAAGATGTACAAGATTTAGAAAAAGCAAAAATAAATAGAGAAAAATTAAATTTACAAAATGAAAAAAAAAATATCAATTCTTATTTTTGGGAAAATAAGAGTTTTAATCGTAAAATTAATAATAAATCTAATTTAAAAAAAGGTTATGAAGTAAATTTTATCATGCCAGCAAATACATTAGAAGATGTTATTGATGCAAAAGCTAATTTTATTTATGGAAACAATTTAAATAATAAATGAAATAAAAGTAATTATTATTTATATATTATTATTTTTATTATTAACTTCAAATATTAAAAATATATATTATCCATATTAAATAATATACAATTAAGTTAAATTTTGCAACTAAACATCCATTCAAATTTGATATATATTTTTTTCATAAAAAATATTTGATAAATAAAAATAATAAAACTATAAAAATTAATAAAATAATATATACAATTTAATTATTTTAATTATAATTAAAATGCATGTTCAAAATGCTTCAACATCTATTTCCCATCTTTCATTTTCTCCTGATAGTTTAATTTCCAATCATTATGGAAATAAAATTCCTAATCAAATATTAGAAGTAAATCCAATAAGAGATTATCAGAAAAAATCTTTAAAAAAAATAAATATGAATATTTTAATAGATGGAATGAATGAAAATTTTAATGAAAACAATAATTTATACGACGATTTTAAATCAATAATATATAAGAATTTAGATAAAGAATTTTATAATGATGAAAATAAGATCAATTATCATTTAAATAATAAATATATGGGATATTTATATGGAAAAACACTACCAAAAAATAATATTGAAAAATTGACTGAGAGAATTTTTGATATAAATAAAGATTTTAAAAAACAAGAAATTATCTCAAATAATAAAATTAATATTGGAGATAAAAATCAAAAAAATTTGGGTGATTTAAAAGGAAGATTAATAAATAGAGGGATTCTCCCACAAAATATATCAAAATCAGGATTTAAAAAAAGAATAAATAATTTATATACAAGAATAAAATCATTTGAATCATAAAAATTTTTATTTAAGAAAAATGAAATTATGTTACATGTTAAATTTTTTCTTTATATATTTTTTATATTTTTAATCATTATTCAATTTTTAAAAAGATCCACAACCTCAATTTTCAATATAATAAATATCTTTGAAATTATAAATAAAATAACCTTTTAAAACAATCATTTTTTGTTTTTCAGCTTTTTATTATTGAAAAAGTTTTTTAAATTATAAATTAATTATTCAAATATAAGGAAATTAAAATAATTACTCTTTCTATTTATAATTTATTATAATTAAATGAATTATTTTTTACAAATATTTATTATTAAATTTAAATAATCATTTACATAAATGTCAGAACAGGAACAAAAAAATCAAGATATTTTAAAAAAAGATGCAATTATTAAAGATATGCAAGCAAAATTAGTTTTATTGAGAAATGCTTTAATAGAAGAAAGGAAAAAAGCAAATGCACTTGATGAAAAAAATAAAGAATATATAAATCAAATAACAAAACTTGAAAAAGTAATAATATCAAAAGAAACTGAAATAACCAATTTAACAAGAGATATGCTTGATTTACAAGAAGCAATATCTTTAGAAAAAAGTAAAAATGTTGATGGAAGTGTAAAAAATGTTTTTAAATCAGTTTCTCATATATTCCAAAAAGAAGGAAATGCCATAACTGAGGTTGAAAATAAAAAATTGCAAACCACAATTAATGATTTAAAAGATGAAAATGAAAAAATAGTAAATGAAAATAAAAAATTAAAAACAAATTTAGATGAAATAAAAAAAACAAATGATTATCAAATAAATGAATTAACCATTAAAAATAACAAAATGGAGCAAAGTGTTTTAGATAAAAATCAACAAATTGATGAATTTATGAAAAGATTGGAACTTATAAGAGTTGCAGATAATCAAAATATGAATGAAAAAAAAAATTTAGAAATTAAAATATCTGATTTACAAAATAGAAATAAAAAATTAAAAGAAGAGGTTGATAAAACAAATAATGAAAATAATAATCAAAAAGAAAAAATAAATAAAATAGAAGAAAAAATAAGAAAATGTTTAAAAGAAAATATAGAATTAAATATTAAAATGAATCAAATAACTGATGTAGTTTCTGAGAATTCTACAGTTATTAAAAAATTTAAATGTGAGAAAAAAGGAAAAACAAATTCTAAATGTGAAATATCTTTTGGTGCAATGGAAGATCATCAATATATTATGCTAATAACTGATTATTATAATAAAATTAGTGAAAGAATTAATATAAAAAATATTGAAAATTTCAATTTAAACATAAAAGATAAAGTAATTGAAGTAACTATAAAAAATGAAAATGGAAAATATCAAAAATATCAATTATTTTCAAATCAAATAGGTACTCTTCAAAAAATTGTTGAAACTTATAAAGATTATAATAACATTATAAAAGAAGTTAAAAATAATCTAATTAATATTAAATAATTTTTATTTATTTATATATGTTACTTTTTTTCATTATCATTTTTTTGATTAATTAATTCTAAAAAATTTAATTTTTTCATATTACTACCTGTTTTTGAAGTAATATTTTTTATTTTATCTTTGACAGAAGTTGTGAATTCTTTTTTTTCAAATGAATCTTCTTTAGAATTTATGACAGGATTTGTTTTTTCTTTACTAATGTTTAATTGTTTTTTTTTTATTTCTATATTAGCTTTTTGAAAGATTTGTAATATTTTATCATATTTTTTTCTTAATTTTTCAAATTCATTTTCCTTTTCTTTAAGTTTATGAAACATAATTTCTTTATTATTCAATTCTTGTTTTAAGGTTTGGGATTTTTTTAGAATTTTTAAATGTAAAGTTTTATTTTCTTCTTCTAATTTTGTACATAATTCTGAGTATGACAATAATTTTTCATTCATGTTTCCTACTTCAGATGAAAGTTCAGATAATTGGTTTTCTCTTGATTCTAAAACTTTTTCATATTTTTCAACTATTTGATTTGATGTCATTCCTAAAAAATCACATTTTTTTATTGATGAACCTTTTTGCTTCATCTAAATTATTTTATTGTTTTATAATACTAAAAAAATTAAAATAAAATATATTTTTATATATAAAATATAATATAATTTTTGATTTTTGAATAAATGTTATTTTTGTCAAAAAACATTTGTAATTAATTTAATTTTAATTGAAAAAGTATAAATTTTTTTATTTTATAAATAAATAATTTTCAAAATTATAATATTATATATTATATTATATTATATTTATCTATTTGACTTTTTTTGTAAATTTTTTTTTATTTGACTCTTTTCCTCCACTTGAATGATTACTATGGATATTATTATTAATGTTATTATTACAAATATTTTCTAAATTTTTTAATTTGTTATATAAATCTTTTATTCTCTTTTCTCTACCTATTAATTGCCTTTTTAATTTATCTAATTCATGTGATAATTCAAATATTTTTTGGCTTTTTTCTTCTTTTTCTCTCATAACTGTAATTAGGAATTCTTGATATTTTTTGTTTTTTATTTCTAATTCCAATTTTTCATTTAAAATATTTATATAATTATCTTTTAATTCTCTAATATCTTTCATTTGTGTATTAGAAATAAATTTAAATAATAATTTTTCTAAAAGATTTTTTATTTTTAAATTATTTTCTAAAGATTCCTCAATTTTTTTTTTTTCTTTTTCATTTTCACAAATAATTTTTTTATAATTTTCGATTTCTTCCTTTATTTTTTCATCTTTGTTATTAAAATTGAATTGTTCTAGTGATTTTTTTAAATTTAAATTATTTGCTTCATTTAATTCTAAAATTTCTTTTAAATTAAATTTTAAAATTAAATTTTGTTCAATATTCTCAATTAGTTTATCATTTATTAATTCAATAAATTTTTCATAGAAAGTTCTTATAATATTGTATTTTTCATTTATTTCAGTGTCTTTTATTCCTTTTCTTATTTTATCTTCTAATGCAATTTTATCAAAATATAATCCTTCCATTTTTTTTTCAAAATCTTCAAATTCTTCTTGAGATAAATTATCTAAATTTGAATTTAAGATATTTTCATATGCATCAAAATTACAATTTAAAACTTTTTGAGTATCATCATCCTTATTTATTGAAATATCCAAAAAATTATTATTATTTTCTAATTTGAGCATTTCATCTGCATTAAAAAAATCATCATATAATATATTATCTTCATTTTCATTATTAATTATTTTTTTTTCAGTAGGCTTTAACTTCATTAATAAATGTTGATTTTTTATTATATCTTTTAATTGTGCAATTTCATTTTTTAAAGATGAAATTATCTCTTTATACTGTGAAGTGTATTGGTCACTTTCTCTAATATTCTTTGTTACTTTTTTTTCAATTTTATTAGCTCTTGTTGCATATTTTAATGTTGAATTTGTTTCTTCATATGATAAAGGTGAAGGAGAAACACATGCTATCATAATTGTGGAAATATTTCCTCCTAATGAATCTTTTAATAATCTTGTTAATTTTGAATCTCTATATGGTACAAATGAACCTTTTTTACTTTTGTCTGCTAAAATATTAATTGATTTTCCTAATGCTAATAAACTTTTATTTATATTACTACCTTCTTCTCTTCTTATACCTTTTTCCATCCCACCTTTTTCACTCCCAGCTAAATCCACAAATAATAATTTACTGTTTATTATTTCTTCTTTATTTTTATTGTTTATTTTTTGTTCTATATTTATTTCCATTATTGCATGTGAACGAGAAGAAAATTGGTTTATTCCTGTCGAACCCATTGTTCTTCTTTTATTCCCTAATTTTAAATAATTCAAAACTTGTCCTGAATCAATTACAATTTTTTCTGTCAACTCAGGTACAATTACTCCTTTATTCGGGTCTTCTATTATCATGATTCCTTCATTTGATTGAGTTTCTGTTAATAAATCAATTACTTGTTCATTATATATTTCTAAATAAGAAATTTTAATTAAAAATTTTTGTTTTTCCAAATTCAATTTATTAAATAAATATTCCACTGCATATATGCATATTCCTTTTTCACTATTATTATTTTGATATATATCCCCAAACATTGTATGAGTTTTTCCTGTTCCAGTCACTCCATATGCAAGGGCTGTTGAATTAAATCCTAATAAAATATTATCAACTAACTTTTTAATTATTTTGTCAAAAATTAATTTATTATCATCTTTTTCAGTAAAAATATGATTAAAAGGAAATGCTTTGACATTTTTTCCGTATCCATTTTCATCATTTGGATCTTGAAGATAACAAGTGTTGTTATTTTCAACTTGCAAAATAGATTTTTTTGATAATTGTTTATTGTCTAATGTTTGTCCTGAAATTGTATTTAATTGAGATATTTCAATAGGGAGGAAAGGTCTAATTCTTACATAAACTTTAAATGGTTCTATTGTAGATTGACTTGTTTTATTTTTTTCAGACATTAGTAAAAATATAATAATCAAAAATATAAAAACAAAATTTAATCATTTTTGTTTATTATTAATATAATTTTTATTAATACAATAAATATTTTTATATAGAATAAATTCATAGATTAAAGCAATATATTAAAATTTTTTGTGTTGATTTTGAATTATTCATAATAATTATTAGTTAATAAATAAAAAAATTATTTTGAAAATAATTATATGGAATATCCATCTAATACTTTAAAAGAAATAAAAGAAATTTTAGAATCAAAATTAGATGATTTTAAAATAAGACAGAATCCAGAATTACAGTTTAAATCATTATTGAATGAAATAGAAAAATTAAAAATACCTTTTCCTTTATTCCAAAGAAAAGGATATTTAGTTGATTTATCATTCTTAAATGTTGAAAATAAAAATTTTAATGAACTTAAAGATATAATTAAAGAAGGTAAAATTAATAATAATCTTGAAACAAATGATATTGGATTATTGCAAGATCAAGAAAAACATAATGTTTTTAGTATCTTTAAGGAAATTAATCTTATAGATGAAGAGAAAAAAAGAAAAGAGGAAGAAGAAAAAGAAAATGAAAGAAAAATAAAAGAAGAAAGAAAAAAGGAAGGTGAAGAATTATTTAAAAATTTTTTAGAATCATATAATAAAAAAGATTATTATTTAGATATTCAATTAAATATTAATAAAAATGAAGAAAAGGAAATTAATACTGAAAAAAAAAAAAATGAATCTCTCATTAATGTATTAGGTATTTTAGAAAAAACAACAGGTGTAAATGAAGATAATAAAACAATTGAGGAAAAAAAAAAAGAATCTTTAATTAACATTTTGGAACAATTGAACAAACCTCTTGATTTCCTAAATTTTATAGAAAATAACTATGAAAACTTAAAAAAAAAAAAAGAAAAAAAAATTGATTTTGCACCTTTAAATACATTTAAAAAGAATCATGAAATAAGAATTGATGCTTTAGAAGTTTCAAAAAAAGAAAAAATTTCAAAAATAATAATGAATAAAAATGAAAAAATTAATCAATTTTTTGTGGACCATGCATTTAAATTATTGTATGCATTATCTAATAATGGAATTATTTATAGATATGATTTAGAAAAAGAAAAAGAAGAACCATCAATTAAAGGAAAATTTGGAGAAATATTATGTATGGATAATTATGAAGATCTCATAATAATAGGTAATAATAAAGGTATCATGTATATAATAATAAATCAAAATGAAACAGAATCAATTATAGATGAAAAACAATCACCTATTATTTCTATAAAAATTATAAAATATATATCAAAAAAGAAAAATAAAGAAAAAATAGAATATTTATACTCGAATAAAATTTTTCAAGTAAATTTAATTATTAGAGCAAAAGGTATTTTTAATAAGAAAAAATGTATTTGTGTGTTACAAAATCCATCCCCAATATTTAATATAATATCATATAATCCAGACCTAGATTTATCAATATCAAAAAAAAAAAGGATGTATTTTGGGTTTGTAGGAATACAAAATTTAATATTTATGAAAATTCGTCCACTTCCTCAAAGTTTAGAAGAACTAAATAAAAAAACTACAAATATAGTTAAACCTGAGGGTGTAGATGAAAATAATTTACCTGATTGTTGCCTCGGTTTAGGATATATTCCAAGTAATAGGCCAAAAAATTTAAGAATGTCTAGAGAAAGTAGTATTTTAGATATCACAAAATTACATCCATTACTTTTAATTAGTTGGGGAAAAATTATTTTCTTATATTGCGAAAAAAATGTTCTTGAGGGATATAGAAAATATAAGTTAAATTCAATATATGTTCATACTGATCCAATTATAAGAATAACTTATTTAACAAATTCTTGCATTGCAATTATTGATTGTAAATTTATTGTGAAAATTATTTATACTTATAATTTTGATATCAATACCAAAAATTTAAAAGAGCCTACCATTGTTCAAGAAGATTATATTTTTAATCCTTTACAATTAAATCCTATTAAATTTAATGAATTTTCATATATTAAAACAGATAAAAATAATAATACTAATACTTTTCACCGAAACATTTACTCCAATTATATTTTGCCTTTCCAACATGAGAATAAAGGATTAATTGTTTTCGAAGAAAATGAAATTAAAATCTTAGATTTAGCTACATATCAAAAAATAACAAATCAATTGGCAGAAAATAATAGATTTGAAGAAATGCTTTGGTTTGGAAAAATTGTTTTTAATAATCCTAAACAAGCTTTAACTTTAGGAAATGATTCTGAAGGAGATTTTTTAAATGAATATAAAAATAATTTGTGTGTAGCCTTATTTATTAAAGCTTATTCAGCAATTTTAAGAAAAAATGATGAAGAAAGTATGAATTTATTTATAAGAGAAATAATAGAATTTTCTATGGAGGCTGAATGTTCTTCAGCTTTATTTAATTTTTTTGATTCTGTATTACAAAATGAAAAAATAGCAAAAATAATTTTTGAAATTTATACTCAATATATGCTCGAATTTAATGATTCAAATAATAAATTAAATGAAGGAATTACAGAGAATTTTTTGTTAAATTATATCGATTATTTTATTGAAAAAAATAAGAAAATTGAATTATCTAATGTTTTATTAAAATTAGATTGTATTATATTAAAAAAAGAAAAGATTGAACAAAAAATTATTGAAAATGAATTAATAAATGTATATATTTATATTTCAATGAATTTAATCTTAGATTCACCTAAGAATTCAAATTTAAGTCTAAAAAATGAAGATTATTCTAATGAATATTTTAAACCAATTCAATTAATATCTGCATTATATAAATCAAAAAAAGAAATATCAAATCAAAAATATAAAGATTTTATAATTAAACAAGATGTTAATATTGATTTAAATGAAATATTTGATTGCGGAGACTATTATGGACATAAACTTTTATGGTATTGTAATTATTGTTTTAAACAAATATTATATCCTTATGGATTTTTAATGGACTCACAAAGTTTTAATTTATTAGTTAAAAAAATTCTAATTTTTTTAACCAGCAAAGATATCATGGATTTATTTTTAAAGTTTGATTCATATTCTTTTTTTCAAGTATTAGGTAAATTATATTTGGATGAAAGTTTAATTAATATAATCAATAGTGGATTTGAAAATGAAACATTAGAAGATTTTATTTACACAATAAAAGGGGAAAAAGATAATTCTAAAGACTTCTGTGCAAAAAATATATTATATCATATTATTTCTTATTCTCAATCAATAGAAAATATATATATTAATAAAGATTTATTTGATTTTGTTGCCTTGGTTTCAAAAAATATGATATTAAATAATTTTGTACTGGATAAAATTATATTAAAAAATGCTTGTATATTTTTATTAAATTATCCAGAAAAAAGAAGAGATTGTAAAATACAAGATCCATTTCATTGTCACACTCCTAAAAACAATAAAGAATTTATAAATGAGACAAACTCAAATCAAGAAAAAATCAAAATCATTATTGAACAAGCAAAAAATATTGATTTTGATAATAAAGATATAGAAGATTTACTTGATATTTCAAAATCTACCACATATTATGAAATTACTTTATTATTATTAAATTTGTTAAATAAATTTGAAGAAAGCTTGGAATTCCAAATTGATTGTAAAGGATTTGATAAATCAAATATATTTGATTGGATTAATAATACCTTAAATGAAATTAAAAAATTAGATAAAAAACCAAAAAATAAAGGAGTTGATTTTGAAATAAAATTTAAGAAAAAATTATTGGAAAAATTAAAAGATTTAGTCAAAATTAATCAAATAAAAACATCAGAATTAATAGATATATATTTTAATGATCAAATGGAAACAGTAATTCAACAATTTGAAGGAAATCCTGAATTACAATTCCAATATGTGGAAAAATATTTAGAGAATTATGAAAAAAGGGGAATAGAACAAGTTGATGAATTTAAAAATTTTATATCAAAAAAAATCCAATTATTAGTTAAATTAGAACATAAGGGAGAAGTTTTAAAATTATTAAAACAATATACATTTGTTTGTAATAAAAATATGCTTGATTTTTGCTTTGATAATAAATTAATAGATTGTTATATATATATAAATTATAAAATTGGAAATGTTGAAAAAGGAGTTGATACAGTTATTGATGCTTTAAAAAAAAATTTAGATTATATATTAAATAATATAAATAATTCTAATAATTCAAAAAATAGAAGAAAATTTATATATTGGTTAATTGATAAAAATAATAGATATTTAGATTTAGGGATAGAAGCATGTCAATTAATATCAAATAATTCTGAAATAATGGAAAGTTTTTGGGAAAAAATTTTAAATGGATTATATGATATGAGGAATACATTTAACAATTTTGAATTAATAGGAGAATCAACAATTGATAAAGAAAATGATATAAAAAAAATAAACGAAATGATAGAAGAAAATATCCAAAATGTATTAATTGCTATGAGTGAATATGTTACTATTCCAGTATTAATGGATATTGTAACAATGAAATGTAAAGATGCATCAATGAAAGAATTTACTGGAATTATTACTCAATTATTTAATAGTCAAAGAGTTTTAGAAGTTATTTGTAATTCAGCAAAAATATTAATAAAACATGATGTATTTAATAAAATGGATAAATACTATTATTTATATCATATTAAAGGAAGAAATTTTGAACCAAAAAAATGTAATTATTGTGGAAGAATTATTAAAAATGAAAAAATTGTTCTTTTTGGATGTAATCATTATTATCATGTACAATGTTGTGCTCAAGAGAAAAATTCTTATGTTTGTTATATTTGTAAAAATAAAGAAATTGAGGAAAGTATTACTTATATTGAAAATAATATGAAACTTCCAATAAATCAAGAAATTGAATATAATGAAACACATCAAAATGAAAATGATATAAAAAATAAGAAAATTGAAGAAGAAAATGCAAATCGAAAATATAATATTGAAATATTAAAAAAAATGAAAAAACATCATTTAATTTTAGAAAATGCAATTAATGATATGGAAATTATTGATTCTGGAATTAAATCAAAATTAAAATCCATACAAATAGGAAATTAATATAATTAATTAAAATAATAAAATAATTTTAATATAAAAATTTAAATCAAAATTAATTTAATAATATTTAAAATCTTTTATATTAGATAATAACGATAATTAATTATTTTTAAAACAAAGAAAACCAATGAAAAAAGATAATAAACTAAGAAAAAATTAAAAATAAAATAAATATTATATATAAGATAAAAAATTTATTTTAATTATAACAATTATAATTAATAGTAAATTTTTATATATAATATTTTTTATTAAACTAATATTTTTATTATAAAATTTTAGTTTTAATATATTAATATTTATTATAATAAATCTAAAATACAAAAAAATAGATAATATGTAAATAAAATATTTTTAATATATATAAAATATTACGAATATTATAATTTTATATATGAAATAAACAATAAAATTAAAATAAAATATTTGTGAATTATAAATGTTAAAAAATAATTTAATTAAAATTTAAAAAGAAGGTTATAAATTATAAAAAAAAAATTTGGAAATAATCATAGTAAAACAAAAAATGAGAATTTTGAAATTTTTTCAAAATACATCAAGTAAAAAAAATTTTTAAATTTTTGAAATTGAAAAAAAAATTATTAATTTAATTTATGGAAAAAAAAAATATTTATTTAATGAAAATCTTTTTATAAAAAAAATAATTTCATTTATATTTTATCATATATAAATAATGAAAAAATGAAATAATTTAAAAAATGAGGATTTTTGTTTTATTAACAATTTTCTTTTTATTTATTTCATCTTATGAAAAAACTGTTGGTGAATGCGCAAATGCTTTAACTAATGAATCAATGAATTGTAGTAAGCAAAATCGTGATCCAATAAAATTGTACAAATGTATCATCAAATATCAAAAAAAATATGTCAGTTGCCTTGAAACAGCTTCAGATTATCCAAAAATAAGCTAATAAAAATATAAGTTTTAAATTAGATTAATATTTAAACTTTTTATTTTCATTTTTTATTTTTTATATTACTTTATTTTTCTTAATGATAATTAATATGAGTAAAATTTTTTAACTCTTTTGTTATCATTAAATTAAGATTTTTTTGTATTGATATTAATTTATATAAAAATTGAATCATAACTCCATCTTTTAATTACCTAAAAATAATTATAAAAAACATAATATATTAGAATGATATTTCTGGTTAAATGTAAATTGAGCAGAACATCAATCAAAAATACGTTCTTTTTTTTTGATTTATAATATTAATTCAAAAATTAAATATATCTTTTTTATTCCATAATTCTATAATTTATAAAAAATTTATATTAGATTATTTTTTTAGAAAAAAAAAAAAGAAAAAAAAAAATTTTCTAATTCAAAGATAAAAAATATAATTAAAGTAAATTGTATAAATTGGATTTAAATATTTGTGTAAATATATTTAATAATTTATATATTAAATATAAATTTAAAATTGTTTATATATTGTAAAATAATTAAAACTTAATGAATGATAGATAATATTAGTTATATTTTAAAAATAAATTTTTTATATTATAAATTTAATATAATATAAATTTAATGTCAACTGATTTATCTGAATCAAAAATTAATAAACCTCAAGAACAAAAAAAAAATAAGATGGTTACAAGTGAAGGATTAGAAAAAATTGGTGCAGGAAATCAATTTATATGTTGGATATCCAATTATAATATTAAAGAATTAAAAGATGATAATAGAGATGTAAAAGAAAACGAATTAAATAATAAAAATGAATTAAATAATGTGAATAAAGAATTAAATTATAATAAAAGAGAGGAAGAAAAAGAAATTTATTTTCAGGGAAAATCTTTATCAAAATTATTTCTTGAGGATGATATAGATTTTTCAATTGATAAATCATGTTATTTTAAGAATGATATGCTTTCATTGATTAAATTAAATTTACATAATTCTATAAAAGAAAATAAAAAATTAAATTCATATATAGAAAATAAAGAACCATTTTTTAAAGATTATATTCCTATTCAAATTTCAACTTTTAAAAATTCAGTTGCAATATTATTAAAAAGTAAGGATGAAGAGATAAATTTCCAATTTTTAGAATTTAGAAATTATTTTAATGAAATTATAACCAATTTAAAAGGAAAAAAAGAGACTTTTCAATCATATTTTTTATCAAATTTACCAAATCGTTTTTTAAAAGTCATAGATCCATCAAGTAATAAAAAACCTGAAAAATATTTTTCATATGAAATATCTGTTTCAGATTTTAACGAAAAATTAATAGAATTAATGGGGCATAAAGAGAAAAATCAAGATAATTTATTGAAGAATTTAAAAGATACATCAATAATAAATGACAATAAAATTAATTTATTAAAATTTTACAAAATTTTATATTCTCTTGATACAATAAATGAAACAAAATTAATAATTCTAGGAGATTTTGTGCGTCAATATTATAAAAATTTAACATCAGTTGAAGATAAAAAAAAATTTAAAGATTTATATAATAGAACTCTATGTTTTGAATTACCTGAAGTTTTACTTCCCTTAAAGCAAATATCATTAGGAATAAATCATTTATTATTATTAACAATTGAAGGAGAGGTTTACTCAATTGGTGATGGTTCGAAAGGAGCAACTGGAATTAGAAATAGAAAATATATTACTTCACCTTATAAAGTAGAATTTCCTTTTAAAAACATTTTAATATCAAAAATAGCAGCTGGTGCAAGACATAGTCTTTCTCTTGATACAAATAATACAGTTTATTCATGGGGTTGTGGTGCTTGTGGTTGTTTGGGTCTGAATTCGACAAATGATTCTTTTGAACCTAAAGAAATTATTTTTAATGCAACAATTGC
>JAEEGK010014781.1_pt1 | contig 17400 bp, 14 predicted proteins | sample 8958771 | NCBI WGS metagenome assembly JAEEGK01 (sample SAMN16246547, study PRJNA631951) | gut metagenome | biome: gut microbiome; feature: rumen; material: SC-attached | host: Bos | place: Iran: Karaj | collected 2018-10
TGCCCCATTCAGACATGCTCGGATCAATTCCTGTTTGCAGATCCCCGAGCCTTTTCGCAGCTTACCACGTCTTTCATCGCCTCCGGATAGCCTAGGCATCCTCCGTTCGCTCTTCGTTCCTTTCTCTCTTTGTGCTTCCGCCGCTCGCGCAGCTTCCGCACTTGTGAATCATGAATCTTGACGATTCATTGCTCTTGCCTATTGAAATTGCAGTCCACAATCTATTACGAAAATTTCCGTATTAGTTTACAGACTAATTTTTCTATCTTTTGCTTTACCTCTAATCTATTCTCTCAGTATTGTCAATGAACTTTTAAACCGCTTTGAAACATGGTCTCGTTTCAAACGGGACTGCAAAGGTAGCCATTTTTTTTCACCCGCCAAATTTTTTTTATCTTTTTTAAAAATTTTTTCTTTTTTCCTTGCGTCTATACATCTTTATGCATATATTTGCAATCCGAATAAATAATTATACCGTATTATGCAGAACATCCAATCCCGGCATAAGGCGCTTATTCAGATTATCAGCCAAGAGACCATATACAGTCAGGAGGAGTTGCAGGAGAAACTCCGGAAACAGGGCATCATCACCACCCAGGCCACCCTTTCCCGTGACCTCAAGGCCCTTCGCATCCTGAAAGTACCTGGGGAGGGTTACCGGCTTCCGCAGCCCGGAGCCCGCTTCCTGTCCGGTCCCACCCCCACCAGCATCGTGAGCCTGGAGTTCTCCGGCCAGCTGGCCGTAATCAAAACCCAGCCCGGCTTTGCCCCGGCCGTGGCGTCGCTCATAGACCATCATCCCTCCCGGCCCATCCTGGGCACCATCGCGGGGGACGACACGGCCCTCATCATCCTGCGGCAGGGATCCACAGCGGCCCAGATCCTGGAAATCCTGGAAAAGGTGATCCCGGACATCAAATCGCATCTGATAGTTTAGTTAGTAGTGTATATATGGAAAAGAAAAAAGTTGTAGTTGCCTTCTCCGGCGGCCTGGACACTTCCTTCACGGTGATGTACCTGGCCAGGGAGATGGGGTACGAAGTGTACGCCGCCTGCGCCGACACGGGGGGGTTCTCCCCGGAGCAGCTGGCCAGGAACGAGGAAAACGCCTATAAGCTGGGCGCCGCCCAATACGTCACCCTGGACGTAAAGGAAGAGTATTACCGGAAAAGCATCCGCTACATGGTGTACGGAAACGTACTCCGGAACGGGACCTATCCCATCTCCGTCTCATCCGAGCGTATCTTCCAGGCCACGGCCATCGCCCGGTATGCCCGCGAGATAGGGGCATCGGCCATCGCCCACGGTTCCACCGGCGCCGGCAACGACCAGGTGCGCTTTGACATGACCTTCGCCGTCCTGTGCCCGGAGATGGAAATCATCACCCTCACCCGCGACAAGGCGCTTTCCCGCCAGGAGGAGGTGGATTTCTTGAACGCCCACGGTTTCAAGGCCGATTTCGCCAAGCTCAAGTATTCCTATAATATCGGCCTCTGGGGTACGTCCATCTGCGGCGGGGAAATCCTGGACTCCACCCAGGGCCTGCCGGAGGAAGCCTACCTGAAGCCGGTAACCAAGACCGGAAGCGAAAAGGTGGACCTCACTTTCGAGAAAGGCGAACTCATTGCCGTGAACGGCAAGAAGCTCCCGCCGGTGGAAGCCATCCAGGCGCTGGAGAAGCAGCTGGAAGGCTATGGCCTGGGACGGGACAACCACGTGGGAGACACCATCATCGGCATCAAGGGCCGGGTGGGCTTCGAGGCGGCCGCGCCCATGCTCATCCTGAGCGCCCACAAATACCTGGAGAAGTTCACCCTAAGCAAGTGGCAGCAGTACTGGAAGGAGCAGGTGGGCAACTGGTACGGCATGTTCCTGCACGAAAGCCAATACCTGGAGCCCGTGATGCGGGACATGGAGGCCATGCTGGAAAGCTCCCAGCGCAACGTTTCCGGCACCGTGGTCATGACCGTAGGACCCAAATGGGCCGAATGCACGGGCGTGAACACCCCCAACGACCTGGTGAAGAACCCCTTCGGCGAATACGGAGAGATGCAGAAAGGCTGGACCTCGGAGGATGCCAAGGGCTTCATCAAAGTGCTGGAGACTCCGCTGAGGATCTATTACAACCGCCACCCGGAAGAGGCATGACAAACCTGCTGGAACAACTGATAGCCATTCCCTCCATCAGCCGTGAGGAAAAGGCCGTGGCCGATTTCCTGGAAGACCGGCTGCAGGACCTGCACCCCCGCCGGCACGGCAACAACCTCTGGATGGTGAAAGGGGAAGGCCCGGTGCTGCTGCTGGACGCCCATATAGACACGGTGAAACCCGTGGCTCTCTGGCAGCGGGACCCCTTCACCCCCACCCGGGAGGAGGACCGCATCTACGGCCTGGGTGCCAACGACGACGGCGGATCGGTTGTTTCCATGATTGAGGCTTTCCGCAAGGCCTCCCCGCGCAGAAACACGCTGGTGCTGTCCCTGTCGGCCGATGAAGAGACTTCCGGTCCGGACGGCCTGGAAAGCGTGCTCCCGCTGATAGAGGCCGATGCAGGCCCCATCCGCTGCGGTATCATGGGAGAACCCACCGGGATGCAGATGGCCGTGAGCGAACGCGGCCTCATGGTACTGGACTGCACCGCCCGGGGCGTTTCCGGACATGCCGCCCGCAGCGAAGGCGTGAATGCCATCTATGAGGCCCTGCCGGACATCGAGTGGTTCCGCAGCCACGGCATGACGGTGACGCAGATCCACGCCGGGACGCAGCACAACGTGATTCCGGACCGTTGCAGTTTTGTGGTGGACGTGCGCACGGTGGGCGACAACCAGGCTGTCCTGGATGCCGTCCTGCAGGCTGTCCGCTGCGAGGTGCAGGCCCGCTCCACCCGGCTTAACGGCTCCTCCATCGAAGGGGACCATCCCCTGGTCCGGGCAGCTATCGCATTAGGGATCAAGCGTTTCTCCTCACCCACCCTGTCCAATCAGGCGGTGTGCCGCTTCCCCACCGTAAAAATCGGCCCCGGAGAGAGCAGCCGTTCCCATACGGCCGACGAATACATTTGCACCGGCGAACTGGAAGCCGCCGCAGAGGTTTACCTGAAACTCATCAGCACCTATGAAAATCTGGAATAAAGGCTTCGACAACGACGCTCAGATTGACGCCTTCACCGTAGGGCGGGACCGGGAATTGGACCTCATGCTGGCTCCCTTCGACATCGAGGGGACCATCGCGCACATCACCATGCTTTCTCAGGTGGGCCTTCTGTCGGCCGATGACCTGGCCCTGCTGCTGCCGGAACTCCGCCAACTGCACCGGGAAGCGCTGGAGGGCCGCTTTACCATTTCCGGGGAAGATGTTCACTCGGAGGTGGAGGCCCGTCTGACGGAAAAGCTGGGCGATGTGGGCAAGAAGGTGCACACCGGACGGTCCCGCAACGACCAGGTGGCCCTGGACGTAAAACTGTTCACCCGCGCCCGCATCCGCACCACGGTGGAGAAGGTTTCCCGCCTGTTCGCCCTGCTGCAGGAGCGCTCGGAGGAGCTGAAGGACGTGCTCATGCCCGGCTACACGCATCTGCAGGTGGCCATGCCCTCCTCCTTCGGCCTGTGGTTCGGCGCCTATGCCGAAAGCCTTTGCGACGACCTGGTGTTCCTCAAGGCCGCCTGGGAGGTGACGGACCGCAATCCGCTGGGATCGGCCGCGGGATACGGTTCATCGGCCCCGCTGGACCGGGAAAGCACCACGCGGCTGCTGGGCTTCAAGGACCTGGCCTATAATTCCGTCTACGCCCAGATGGGCAGGGGCCGATGCGAACGGATGGTGGCCTTTGCCTATGCCTGCCTGGCGGAAACCCTGGGAAAGTTTGCCACCGACGGCTGCCTTTTCGTGAGCCAGAACTTCGGCTTCCTGAAACTGCCGGACGCCTACACCACCGGCTCCAGCATTATGCCGCAGAAGAAGAATCCGGACGTATTTGAGCTGGTGAGGGCCCACTGCAACCGCATCCAGGGCATCCCTGGGGACATCCGGTTCATTACCGGGAACCTTCCCTCCGGCTATTTCCGGGACCTGCAGCTTCTGAAAGAACTGTACCTGCCGCTGTTTGACGAGATGGACAGCTGCCTGGACATCCTCCTCTACGCCATTCCGGGCATCCAGGTCCGCAGCGACCTTATGTCCCTCCCGCTCTACGAGCAGGCCTTCTGCGTGGAAGAAGTGAACCGCCTGGTAGCTTCCGGCGTTCCTTTCCGCGATGCCTACCGCCAGGTGGGCCAGGCCGTGCAGGAAGGCACCTTCCACTTCTCCGGAGAGCTCCGTCACACCCACGAAGGCTCCATCGGCAACCTTTGCAATGCCCAAATTGCCGCCCGCTTCCGGGAGCTCCGCGCCGGATTCCCGTTCTAACCCACCTTCACCAAAAGCTTACGGAATAAAGCGGTACCAGGAGCCGTATTCCACGTATTCCAGGCGGTCGCCCACCTGGTGCCATGCGTAGCACTCTATGGCTTCCGGTGAGTTCTTGGCCAGGAAAACGGTAACGTCTTCGCGCGGGTCCAGGGCGATGGTCACCACGTCCGGGATGCCGTATCGGCCTTCATCGTCAATATCCCACACGCCGTATTCCTCCGATTCCTCCGACAGGTCCACGGACAGGTCCCCCATGGCCAGGTCATAGTCGGCATTGCGCCATACGAACACCACCATAGCCTTGCCGTCCTGGTGCTCGAATTCCACCAGGGAAAGCTCGCCCGAACCGGAACCCTGCCGGATGTTGGCCACCCGGCGGCTGTACATCACCGTATGTCCGGGATAACGCTCCAGGACCCGCTCCACCACGTACGGATCGGCCTCCCGTTCGGGCTCCCCGAATTTCCACCGGCTGAAGGACGGGAAACGGTGACGGGCCACGAAATCCGAAGGGGCGATGAGGGCTTCCACCTCGTAAGGCTCGTAGCCGCGGAACACCTTCCCGGCCTCTTCTTCAAAATCGGTCCAGGTGTAGAACAGGCCGCGGTTGTTCTCAAAATCGAAATCGGCCCGGCCCAAGTCCTTCTCTTCATCGGAGGCGGTATTGCCGCTTTGCCATACCGGCTGGATGTTCTGCTTGAAAACCATCCACATATTCTGCTCCCGCTCCGGGGCGACAGACTCCTCGGTGGGGACCACAAAGAGGGAAAAGTCCTGGTTGGGATAGGCGAATCTGGGTTTCAGGATGTCCTCATAGTCATAAGGAATGCCGGAACCCATAAAGGCGGAAGGGCCGATATAGATGTCCGGGTTTTCAAAAGAGACAGCCTCCAGGTCATAGCAGCCGAAGAAGGCGTTTTCGGCAATGCCGACCACTTCGGCCTGGGCATCCAATAATGGATAGTAAACAGTACGGGGCACGGTAACAGTACCTTCATACAAGCCACCGTTGATAAGCTCGCAGACATCTTCACCTTTCATTTCGTAAAGGTACCCCTTGTCGTCGGTAAAGACGGGGTACACACGGGAATAAATGCCGCCGAAACTCACTGCGTCCGGATAAGGAGACCCGGTGTCACCTTTGTGCTCGATGATTTGGATGCTGTCCTCAATAGGCTGTCCGGCTTCATCCACGGGGTGTAGGATGATTTCCAACTCAAAATCGTAATTCTTGTTGGGATGGATATACCAGAGGTTGCCGTTCTCTATCTTGAGGGTCCCCACCTCGTCCGTGCCCACCCAGGCTTGGGTGCCGTCGTGCATCTTGACGGTAATGGAGAAATCGTACGTCCCGTCGTGGGGAATGAGGGTAAGGTTATTTTCCGCAAAGAGGGTGTTTCCGTCCTCGGCCCAAATCAGGTTGAAGTATCTCCCACCCAGGTTGGTCTGGGCAGAGAGGGTCACCGTGAGAAGCAGGCCGATGACAGGGAGAAGGAGCTTTTTCATCACTATTCTTGTTTTTCAAGCAAATTTAGTGTTTTTCCGGGTATTTTGCGACACCTTTTGGGAGAGGTGGGCATCAGAAGTGCCCAACCTCTCCCAGAGAAAGTGCCTCACAGCGCTGCTGGGGCCATTTTGGGTGGGAGAGGTCCCGGCATCGGCCTACCCACCTCTCCCAAAAAGGGAGGAAAAAACATTGAAAGACCAAAAGGAATAGCTACCTTTACCTTCGATAAGAAAGAGCTTGGGATATTTTTATGCATTATGAAAAAAATACTCGAGGTCTTTCAGTATGGAGACCATGATATCTGCTTCAATACGGATATCAACCCGTTCAAGCATCCGGAAGTTATCCCGGAACTAATTTCCAACTCCGCTTTTGCCATGACCACCTCCCTCTGGGGAGGGAACGAGCAGGCTGTCCTGGCCGTAATCAGGAGTTTGACTATTGCCGATTTAGCCGTGAGCGTGAACCGTGAGGAGATGCTCCGGCAGTTGGGCGAGGAAGCCGAAGCTTTAGCGCGTTGCATGCAGCAGGCCAGGGAAGATTTTGAAAAGGCCGGAGGAAAAGTAATGGTCTTCCGTCCGGAAATCAAGCCCGGGAAAATCCGGAGTTAATTATGAAACGAATTGTGTATCGGAAGCTTCCGGACGGGAGTTTCCAGTATGTTCAACCCTTTCATGTCAGTTTGGAGGGGTTGGAAAAGGCGGTTATCTGCCGGGACGAAAAGGATTACGATGCCATGACGAAAATCCTTTGTATCTGTTCCTGGAGAAAAAACGTAATCATTATTATCTACGCAGTTGTATCTAACCATTCCCACGCGGCAATCCTGGCTCTAAATCAGGCGGATGCGGACAGCTATGCCATGGAACTGAAAAGGATGACGGGTATGTGGATCAGGAAACGGTATAACCAAAAAGAAATAATGAAACATGTGGATGCGAAGGCAATCAGCATGGATACCGAATGGTATGTCCGTAACACTCTGGCATATATTCCCAGAAATGCCTTGGACAACGGGTGCCCCGTAAATGAATACCCTTGGTCCGGGTATCGGGCCATGTTCAGCGACGGACAAATGGGGGAAGGGCCCTTCCGGAAAGTGGCCGATTTGAAGAAGCGGGAAAAGGCTCAGATAATGCATACATGCGAAAACCTTTCAGAAGTTCCGTGGCTTCTGGATAAAAAAGGCCATCTTGTTCCTTACAGTTTTTGTGACCACGTTTATCTGGAACAGGCCTTCGAAGGAGACCAGTCCTTTTTCTTGAGGACAATAGGTTCCCTGAATCCTGCGGAAATGTACCATAAACTCGTAGAAAGCCCGCGGATTATGCTGACAGATGGTGAATTCTTGAAACAGACCAATGATGTCTGTCAAAGATGGTTCCGCGCAGATTTGACGGAAATCCCGCTTGAGAAGAGAATCCGTCTCATTACCTATCTGAAACATACCACAAAGACAACGGTTCCCCAGCTATCCCGCATCTTTGGAATGGACAGGGACACAGTTTCCGCCATCATCAAACGATAGTTTTGGGAGAGGTGGCATTAAGAAGTGCCAGACCTCTCCCAGAGAAAGTGCCCTACAGCGCTGCAGGGGCCATTTTAGGTGGGAGAGGTCCCGGCATCGGCCTACCCACCTCTCCCAAAAAGCCTATTCGGCGAACAGGGAAATGAGGTTCAGGACCACCTGGGAGGCCTTTTCCATGCTTTCCAGGGGTACGAACTCCATCTTTCCGTGGAAGTTGAGGCCGCCGGCAAAGATGTTGGGGCAAGGAAGACCCTTGAAAGAGAGGTTGGCGCCGTCGGTGCCGCCGCGGATGGGCTGGATCTTAGCCTTTACCCCGGCCATCTCCATGGCCTTCACCGCTTTGTCAATGATGTGGTAATGGGGCTCCACCTGCTCCCGCATATTGTAGTACTGGTCCTTGATTATGGCTGTGGCGGTGCCTTCACCGTATTTGGTGTTCACAAAGTCCGTCACTTTCTGCATCATTTCCTTGCGGGCTTCGAATTTGGCGCGGTCATGGTCCCGGATGATGTAGGCGAAATCGGCCTCCTCCACGGTGCCCTTGAAGGAGATGAGGTGGAAGAAGCCTTCGTAGCCTTCCGTGTACTCCGGACGGGACATCACGGGCAGCATGGCCCCCAGTTCCTGGCCGATGAGGATGGCGTTGCGCATCTTTCCCTTGGCATAGCCCGGGTGTACGTTGCAGCCCTGGATATGGATCTTGGCCGATGCCGCGTTGAAGTTCTCGAACTCCAGTTCTCCCACCTCGCCGCCGTCCATGGTGTAGGCGTAATCGGCCCCGAAACGCGGAACGTCGAACTTGACCACGCCCCGGCCGATTTCCTCGTCGGGGGTAAAGCCCACCTTCACCGGTCCGTGCTTGAACTCCGGATGCTCCACCATGTACTGCACGGCGTTCATGATTTCGGCCACGCCGGCCTTGTCATCGGCCCCCAGCAGGGTGGTTCCGTCCGTAGTGATGAGCGTTTGTCCCACATAATGAAGCATTTCCGGGAATTCTTCCGGCTTTAGCTGCAGGCCGGGAACGCCCTTGAGGTCTATGGCGCCACCGTTATAATTGGAAATGATCTGCGGTTTCACATCCTTGCCGCTGGCATCCGGAGCCGTGTCCACATGGGCGATGAAGCCCACCGCGGGCACCTCCTTGTCCAGGTTGGACGGGACGGAGGCCATCACGTAGCCGTACTCATCCAGCGTAACCTCCACGCCCATGGCCTTCAGTTCGGCCTCCAACATACGCAGCAGATCCCACTCTTTGGCGGCGGAAGGCTGACTTTCGGACTCTTCATTACTTTGTGTATCCACGCTCACATAGCGCAAAAAACGGTCTAATATCTTTTCCATAATCCTTTATTATTTCAGTTTGCCGTCCCAGCCGCCGTTGGTGGGCTCGTTATCATCGTAACTCCATTTACCCGTAAAAGCGGTGAAATCCTCGTTGAACTCGAACACCAGGCGTCCCTTGGCGTTGTCCTGTGTCCATCGGCCGGTTAAGGTGTGACCGTCCAGCGTTCCTTCTACCCTACCGTTCCGGTAGTCATACGTTGCAGTGACCTTATTGCCATCCTGGCGAAAACGCATCGCATTGAAGTTTGTGGAAAAATCTCCAGTAGGGATGGAACCCGTCTTATTGCTCTTGGAAACACTGCCAGACTTCAGGCCACTACCCGTACCGGGTTTCAGCTTGCCGTCCCAGCCGCCGTTGGTGGGTTCGTTGTCATCGTAACTCCACTTACCCGTAAAGGCGGTGAAATCCTCGTTGAACTCGAACACCAGGCGCCCCTTGGCGTTGTCCTGTGTCCATCGGCCCGTTAAGGTGTGACCGTTCAGCGTTCCTTCTACCCGACCGTTCCGGTACTCATACGATGCGGTGACCTTGTTACCGTCCCAACTGAAGACCATGTCATTGAAGTTGGTGGAAAAAACACCGGAACGTCCGGAGCGCTGTGCCCAGGCAGAGAAGGAAAGGCAGCAAAGCGCTATCACTAATAGATATCTCAAACGGTTCATAGCTATAGTAGTTATTGATTATTTGGCTTTTTTCATGGATGCATAAACCATATAGGCAATGAGGCAGAGGAACGGCACGATGGCCACCGCCTCACCGTAGCTGGCTGCCCAGCCGGACATGAACAGGTCCACGTTGGCGAACTTGAGGATGGCGCTCACCACGCCCATCAGGGCGCCGCCGGCAATGAAACCGGAAGCGATGAGGGTGCCTTTCTCCATCCGCGCGCTGTTCACGGCGGCATCCTTGCTGCGGGTGCTCACATACCAGGAGATGGCGCCGCCCACCAGCAGCGGCAGGTTCAGGTCTATGGGAATGAACATACCCAGGGCGAACGGCAGGGCCGGCACCTTGCAGAAATTGAGGATGAGGGCAATGGCCGCGCCTATTCCGTACAGCAGCCAGGGAGCGCCGCCGCCGGAGAACATGGGCTGGATCACAGCCGCCATGGCATTGGCCTGCGGGGCCACCAGGGCGTTGTCGCCGGTGAACCCGTAAGTCTTGTTCAGCACCAGCATCACGCCGCACACGGTAACGGCCGATACCGCCACACCCAGGAATTTCCACCCTTCCTGCTTTTTGGGCGTGGAGCCAATCCAGTAGCCGATTTTGAGATCCGTAATGAACGAACCCGCCACGGAGAGGGCCGTGCAAACCACGCCGCCGATAATGAGCGCCGCAGCCATGCCGGAATTCCCCTTGAGGCCCACGGCCACCAGGATGAGGGATGCTATGATAAGGGTCATCAGCGTCATGCCGCTCACGGGGTTGGAGCCCACGATGGCAATGGCATTGGCCGCCACGGTGGTGAACAGGAAGGCCACCACGGCCACGATCACCAGTCCCACCAGGGCCTGCCATACGTTGTTCACCACGCCCCCAAAGGCAAAGAAGGCGAAGATAGCCAGAAGAGCGATAACCACGCCGAAGACGATGGTCTTCATGGGCAGGTCTTCGTCCGTGCGTACGGATTGGGCCTCCAGGGTGCCGGGCTTGCGCCGGAACTCATTCACAGCCAGGCCTGCAGCGCTCTTGATAACACCGAAACTCTTTACAATGCCGATGATACCCGCCGTAGCGATGCCGCCGATGCCGATATGCCGCGCATAGTCCTTGAAGATCTGCTCCGGAGCCATGTCGCCGATGGCCGTGGTGACGCCGGTGTTCATGAGGTCGATTACATCGGCCCCCCAGATGAGGTTCATCAGCGGGATAATCACCAGCCATACCAGCAGGGAGCCGCAGCAGATGATGAAGGAATACTTGAGGCCGATGATGTACCCCAGGCCCAGCACGGCGGCGCCGGTGTTCATCTTGAGGACCAGCTTGGCCTTATCGGCCACGGCGGCGCCCCAGCCCATGACGGTGGTGGAGATGGTCTCCGCCCAGGTGCCGAAAGTGGCTACGCAGAAGTCGTACAGACCGCCGATGAGGCCGGCCGTAACCAGCGTCTTGGCGCTGGAACCGCCTCCCTCGCCGCTAATGAGCACCTGCGTAGTGGCGGTAGCCTCCGGGAACGGATACTTCCCGTGCATCTCCTTCACAAAGTACTTGCGGAAGGGAATCAGGAACAGGATGCCCAGCACGCCGCCCAGCAGCGAGCTCAGGATCATCTGCCAGAAGTTCACCTCCACGCCCAGGATGTAGATGGCCGGCAGGGTGAAAATAGCGCCCGCCACCACCGCACCGGAGCATCCGCCGATGGACTGGATAATCACGTTCTGGCTTAGCCCGTCCACCTTCTTGAGGGCCGATGTAACCCCCACGGCGATGATGGCGATGGGAATGGCCGCCTCAAACACCTGGCCCACCTTGAGGCCCAGGTATGCGGCCGCGGCGCTGAACAGGATCACCATTAGCACGCCCATGGCCACGGAATACGGCGTTACCTCCGCGAATTTCTTGTTGGGATCCAGGATGGGCCTGTATTCCTCTCCTTTCTTGAGCTCCCTGTGGGCATTCTCCGGGAGCTGCAGGTTTTTCTTTTCCTCCATATCTATTGTCTAACTAATCCTGAGGTGTACGGAAAAAGGCCACGGGACCCAGCTTGATGCTTCTCTTCCCGTCTTCACCGGGCCATTCTTCCACATATTCGAATACCGCCCTGTAGCCCCAGTCCTCATAGACCGTGCGGTAGCGGAGCAGCGCCGGGTCGTTGGGATCCGGCCAGCGGGCGTCCAGATGCTCACGGACGTTGCAGCGGAGCAGGGTTCTCCCACCCGGGGACTTGAAGGTGACGCCATTGTCGTCCACCTCCATCACATAGTCACTGCTGGGAACATATTCCGTGTAACCGCCGGCGGCAATGGAGCCCTTTATAGCATAGCGGTTGATTGGCTTGGGCGCTTCCATCTCCATAAGAGTCTCCGGCTCAATTACTTCCTCCTGAATGGCAACGGTTTCCACAACGGAATCCGTGCACTTGCTAAGGAGCGTCTTCCCGCCCAGCGCCACCAGCAGCACAAAGGCGATCCAGAACAGTACCTCCCATTTGTCCACTTTTTTCTTTTCCATAATAATATCGGCAATCTTTTTCCCGATTTCAAATATACGAAAAAAACGAAAAAGATTGCCGATAAAACAGGGAAAGTGAGCGCCTACCAGTTGGCTTTTCTGGTGGCTTTCATCTTAAAGTATCCTTCCTTGCCATCCTTGGTCTTAAAGTAGGCCAGGGCTGTGTAGGAGCCATCACTGTTCTGGGATATCTTGCAAGTGGCCTTTTCCAGCTGGGCATTACCCTCGGTAGAACCTGCCGAGAAGTTGGTGCTGGGGTTGGTCTCTGGATTATAGGGCTTATTTACATCCTTGTTCGAGAACAGATTCATCCATGCCATTCCGTTTGGCTCTTCCTTGAGCATATCCACTTCCTTACCCAGCTGGTCCGGCCGGATGTGAATGGCGCCTCCGCCCACGGTGGCATGTTTGGGATGTTCTTTACAGAATTCCAAGAAGAAGACCATGGGAGTGCCATCATAGTCTTTCTTTTCTCCATAAAGGATATAGTCACGCATGCCTTCCCCTTCAGGGAGATCCTCTACTTTAACCTTCGTGTCTTCAACCACATACTCGTTATCGTCGAGCTTGTGGGCTTTCTTCAGGCCCTCGTCCTGCGGTTCGTCCTTTGGCATCCCCACAACGGTACCCACACCCGTTGCAGACTTGTCTCCCTTGGTGTAGGAGCCCGTAACCGTGCCTTCTTCAAAGGTGTCCGGTTCGCTGGCCTGGAATACTGCGTTCACCTTTCCGGCAGCGTCGGTTGTGCCGGAAGCCGGACTCACGCTGCCGCCCGTAGCGGTAAAGGCAACGCTGGCTGAAGGGACTCCCAGGCTAATCTCCTTACTGTTCGCATCTTTGGCATCGGCCTTGAGTTCGAAACTGAGCGTCGCTTTGCCCGTTTCATCTATTGCCTGGCCGGAATTGGTGCATGCGAGGGAATAAGTCCATTCAAGGCCTTTAACCACACCTTGGGCGCTACAGGTTTTCCCGTCCTTTTCAAAAGTGGCCGTAATGGTGGCTTCTACAAAATTAAGGATGTCGTCGGTTTTAAATGTGGCCGCCATCTGGCCTTCATCATTTGTCCACATGGTCATGGATGATGCCCAGACTTCACCTTCATTTGTAGTAAAATCGAGAGTAGCATATTCCACGGGTTTGGTCTCAGTACCTGTCTTCTCCATGAGCTTGAACCAGAGCGTGGCTTGTTTCGTAGTTGCATCAACGGTCTGCGGAGAATTCACACAGGTAAGGGTATAACGCGAGGTGTTGGAAGGTTGGACAGAGACCTTGGTTTCCACCTCGGTGCTTCCGTCGGCATATTTCACTTCGGCCTTTGCAGTAACGTCGGCCCCTTCAAAATTGTCGGCATCCTTTACCTGCAGTTCAACACTCACCTGTCCCTTTTCGTCGGTGGTGGCTTTTTCCTGTGAAAGCGTAGCCTGGTCCGGCCTGCTGTTATCAAACTTCACTTCGGCGCCTCCTACCAGGCGGTCGGCCGTCTCACCTTCAATGCGTTCCGACACTTCAAAGATAATCTTACTCTTCCCGTCCTCGCCCACTACCGGTTTCTCTTCGCCGATGACCCTGATCTTCGGTTTGGCTTTGCCCTTTATGGGACGTGAAGGCGGCAAGATCTCTCCCACGGCGGTACGGTAGGTATTCATATCGTCATATCTTCCGTCCATTGAACGAGAGAATACCCGCAGGCTCGCAGTTACCGTTCCGCCTTTGAAGTTGGCCGGATCCGTAGCAGTGAAGACACAGGTAACCACGCCTTTTTCATCCGAGATGGCGCTTGACGTACAGGTGCCGCCTGTTGCAGTGAATGTCACCTCTGCCCCCCTTTCGTACGAGTTGCCGATACTGCCATTCGATACGGCTTCCCAATTCCAGTAGCAATAGAATGTGAGGACGGCCGTTCCATCCTGCCCCAGTTCCTGCGGAGAATTCTGGCAGACAATTTCATTGGTGGTGGATTTATAGTCCATACCGTTATTTTTACATTCCGATGTTTCTCCGCAAGAAGCGATGATCATCAGGATACCCAGCAGAGAAGGGAATCTCTTGGCGGGAGCTGCAAGTTTAGAGTGTTTCATATCTGTGGTCTTTAGTGTTCTATCCACAAATATAATTAAAGTTTATTTTTTAAACAATACCACATCTGACAATCAACCCAAACTTGAATGAACCGTGAAGGACGCAAAAAGCCAGCGAATCGCTGGCTTATAGTAACATGGCGCCTGCAGGCGCCCGGCCGGGCCGTGTCTTTTGCCGCCAAGCACCTGTTAAGTCCCTCCCCCGAGGGGAGGGTTTGGGTGGGGGTAACGTTGAATGAAATGGGGCACAAAAAAAAGACAGCGGTCGCTGTCTTTTTTTTGTGGCCCCAGCAGGATTTGAACCTGCGACCCACGGATTATGAGTCCGCTGCTCTAACCGCTGAGCTATGGGGCCAAGAAAGCAGCCTGCATGCAAGCTGCTTTACTTATGCGCTGAGTTCTAACCTCAGACCTTGATCTCAACCTCTACGCCGGAAGGAAGCTCGAGCTTCATAAGGGCGTCAACGGTCTTTGCGTTGGACTCGTCGATGTCGATCAGACGTACATAGGAGTCCAGCTCGAACTGCTCGCGGCTCTTCTTGTTGACGAAGGTGGAGCGGTTCACAGTGAAGATCTTCTTGTTGGTAGGAAGAGGAATGGGACCCACAACCTTTGCACCCGTTGCCTTCACTGTGTCAACGATCTTGGCGGCGGACTTGTCCACCAGCATGTGATCGAAAGATTTCAGCTTGATTCTGATTTTCTGGCTCATATCAATTACTTTTTAACTTTTGCTAAATTTTACTCGTCGTCGGAGGTTACCCTGTAACCGCTCTTCTCGATGATGTCCTTGGCCAGGTTGGCCGGGACCTCGGCGTAATGGTCGAAGGTCATGGTGCTGGTGGCGCGTCCGGAGGACAGCGTACGCAGCACGGTAACGTAACCAAACTGCTCGGAAAGCGGTACGAAGGCCTTGACGATGCGTGCTCCGTTGGCGGTAGAGTCCATGGCAACAATCTGGCCGCGGCGACGGTTGAGGTCGCCCACGATGTCTCCCATGTAGTCTTCCGGGGTAACCACTTCCAGGCTCATGATGGGCTCCAGAAGGACCGGATGACACTTGGGGCAGGCGTGACGGAAGGCCATGCGGGCCGCCAGCTCGAAGGAGAGCTGGTCGGAATCCACCGGATGGTAGCTGCCGTCCAGGACTTCCACCTTGAGGGAAGGCACCTCGTAACCGGCCAATACGCCGTTTGCCATCGCGGACTGGAAGCCCTTCTCGATGGACGGGATGAATTCCTTGGGGATGTTTCCGCCCTTGACAGAATTGATGAACTGAAGACCCATAACGCCTTCGTCGGCAGGAGAGATATTGACGATGATGTCTGCGAACTTACCGCGGCCGCCGGTCTGCTTCTTGAAGACCTCACGCAGCTGGAAGCTGGAGGTGATGCTCTCCTTGTAGTTCACCTGCGGGGCGCCCTGGTTGATATCCACGCCGAATTCGCGGCGCAGACGGTCCACGATGATGTCCAGATGCAGCTCGCCCATGCCGCTGATCACGGTCTGGCCGGTTTCCACATCCGACTTCACGGTGAAGGTGGGATCCTCCTCGGCCAGCTTGGCCAGGGCGATTCCCAGCTTGTCCAGGTCTTTCTGGGTCTTGGGCTCCACGGCGATGCCGATCACCGGATCCGGGAATTCCATGGACTCCAGGGTGATGGGCTTCTCCTCCACGCACACGGTGTCACCGGTGCGGAGGTCCTTGAATCCCACGGCGGCGCAGATGTCACCGGCCTCCACGAACTCGATGGGGTTCTGGTGGTTGGAGTGCATCTGGTACAGACGGGCCACACGTTCCTTCTTGCCGGTACGCGTATTATATACGTAGGAACCTGCATCCAGGCGGCCCGAATAGGCGCGCAGGAAAGCCAGGCGGCCCACAAAGGGGTCCGTGGCAATCTTGAACACCAGGGCGCAGAAAGGCTCCTCGGCCGAAGGTTTGCGCTCGATCTCATTGCCGCTACGCGGGTCCGTACCCGTCACGGCTCCCTTGTCCAGCGGAGAAGGCAGATACCGCATGACGGCATCCAGGAGGAACTGCACGCCCTTGTTCTTGAAGGAAGAGCCGCAGCAGGCAGGGACGATCTGCATGGAGATGCAGCCCTTGCGGATGGCGGCGATGATTTCCTCCCGGGTAAGGGAATCGGGATCCTCGAAATACTTCTCCATCAGGGTCTCATCGCATTCGGCGGCGGCCTCCAGGAGGATGTCCCTCCAGCGGGCTGCTTCTCCCTTCAGGTCGGAGGGAATCTCGCCTTCATGGTAGTTGACGAGCTCTTCCGAACTGTTGTAGAAGATGGCCTTCATGTCGATGAGGTCCACGATGCCTTCGAACTTGTCTTCGGCACCGATGGGGAGGCAGATGGGAACGGCGGTGGCGCCCAGCTTGTTCTTGATTTCTTCCACGCAGGCCAGGAAATCCGCGCCCACGCGGTCCATCTTGTTCACATACGCGATCTTAGGCACGCCATACTTATCGGCCTGGCGCCAGACAGTCTCGCTCTGAGGCTGCACACGGCCCACGGCGCAGAAAGTGGCCACCGTACCGTCCAGTACCCGAAGGCTGCGCTCCACCTCAACGGTGAAATCCACGTGCCCGGGAGTGTCGATAAGATTGATCTGATAGGTATCACCGTTGTAGTGCCAGAATGCGGTGGTAGCAGCAGAAGTGATGGTAATGCCCCGCTCCTGCTCCTGGACCATCCAGTCCATGGTGGCCGCTCCTTCGTGTACCTCGCCGATCTTATGGGTCTTTCCGGTATAGTAGAGGATGCGCTCGGACGTAGTGGTCTTACCGGCATCGATGTGTGCCATGATGCCGATATTGCGTGTGTATTTAAGATCTCTCTTTGCCATTTAGCATGCAGTGATTAGAAACGGAAATGTGCAAATGCCTTGTTGGCCTCTGCCATTCTGTGCATGTCTTCCTTGCGCTTGAATGCACCGCCTTCACTGTTGTAGGCAGCCACAATCTCTGCACAAAGTTTTTCTGCCATCGAGTGACCGGAACGCTTGCGGGCGAACTGGATCAGGTTCTTCATGGCCACGGAGACTTTCCGTTCCGGACGCAACTCGGTCGGCACCTGGAAGTTTGCGCCACCGATACGACGGGACTTCACCTCGATCTGAGGGGTCACGTTCTCAAGGGCGGTCTTCCAAATATCGAGAGGAGCCTTGTCAGAATCTTTCATCTTCTCGCCCACCATGTCGATGGCATCATAAAAGATCGAATACGCGATACTCTTCTTTCCCTGCAGCATAAGATTGTTCACGAAACGGGTAACTTCCACATCGTGAAACTTAGGATCAGGAAGTAGAATCCTCTTTTTAGGCTTCGCTTTTCTCATTTTGAAAA
>JAEEGK010014785.1_pt1 | contig 17398 bp, 14 predicted proteins | sample 8958771 | NCBI WGS metagenome assembly JAEEGK01 (sample SAMN16246547, study PRJNA631951) | gut metagenome | biome: gut microbiome; feature: rumen; material: SC-attached | host: Bos | place: Iran: Karaj | collected 2018-10
TATGATAATCATTTCCATCGACGGCGGGCAGGAAGCCATCGATGTATTAAAGGAAGGCCGTATCAACTGCGTAGTTGAATGCACTCCGAAACTTGGCAAAGAGCTCATGGAAACCGCGCTTAAGCTTAAGGCGGGCGAAGAAGTTGAGCCTGTGATCCATCCGGTTGAAGAGGTATTCTCCGACGAGCAGGATACGTCACTTATAGCACCCAGAGGGTATTAAAACTTAATGGAGAGGGTTAAAAAAGAAAAAAGCATCCTTGGAGTCATCAACGACTTGGGCCACAGACTGGTATTGATCCTGGTATCACCGATCATAATCAGTCTTCTTCTCATGCTTTTTTACGCATACAAATATCACAGTTCCATCGTTCGAATGGAAACGATAGCAGATCTTAAGACAAGAGTATCCGAAGAGATCCCCGGAAGTGCATGGAATATAGTAAGCGGTCGCGAGACGTTCGCCGAGAGTAAGATTTACGTACAGATAAAAGAAGTAAAAGCGACGATAGATTCTATAACGGAGAAGACCGGCGAAGAGAACCGTCTTTCGCTTATCGTTGCGAGCCGTACGATGGAAACGCTCGAAAATTACGTTGACCGTATACGCGACAACATAGACAACGAAGTGCCGGTCGTAAAGAACGAAGCGGTCTTAAGCGAAGTAAGAGGCGTTGCCGAACTTATCGATCAGATGCTTAACGAATATATCGCGCGTGAGATCGAATCGACCGCGAAGATGAGCTTAAGCCTTCGAATAGTCATCATCGTAACGGCTGCGGTTGAGTTTTTGATAGTCATCGCGGCACTGTTCTTCAGAAACAGAGCGATGAGAAAGACCGTGCAGTTCGTAAGTCAGCCCATCGAAAGGCTCGAGGAAGTTACAAAGTCCATCGCCGAAGGAACGCTCGATGCGCGTATCACCGATACGGATGTGACGGAGCTCAGAAACCTTACGACCCAGGTTAATACCATGGCGGACCGTCTTGAAGAGATGATGGAGTTAAGCGTTCAGGACGCAAGAAAACTTCGTAAAGCGGAACTTAGGACACTCCAGGCACAGATCAATCCCCATTTTCTTTATAACACACTGGATGCCATCGTCTGGAAAGCGGAAGCCGGTGAAAAGGATGAAGTCATTCAGCTTACCAGCGCGCTAAGCGATTTCTTCAGAATAAGTTTATCCTCCGGCGCCGACTGGATACCCATAAGCCAGGAAAAGAAGCACATCGAAGGTTATCTTACGATACAGCAGACAAGATACCGCGACATTCTCCGCTACGAGATCGACATCCCCGACGAGATCGGAGATTACTTTATACTTAAGCTTTTGCTGCAGCCCCTTGTGGAAAACGCCATCTACCACGGCATTAAGATAAAAAGAGGCGGCGGTACCATAAAGGTGAAAGGAAGACTTGAGGAGAACTATCTTAAGTTTTCCGTTGAGGATACCGGATGCGGCATGTCAAAAGAGCAATTAAGCGAACTTAACGAGCGAATGAAAAAGGGCCAGCCCACGGTGAGCGAAGGCTCGGGCGGCTTCGGACTGGTTAACGTGAACCTTCGTATACGTCTTTATTACAACCAGCCCGAAGGATTAAAGATAGAAAGCAACGAAGAAGGAACCAAGGTAAGCTTTGCGGTTCCCATGAGACCGAGAGAGGAGATTTTTGAACATGAAAGTGTTTCTGGCTGATGATGAGATAGTTGTCAGAGAAGGGATAAGAGAATCGTTTCCATGGGATGATACTCCCTATACCCTTGTGGGAGAAGCGCCTGACGGTGAGATGGCCCTTCCAATAATACGTGATACAAACCCCGACATAGTCATAACCGATATCAAAATGCCCTTCATGGACGGGCTTGAACTTTGCAGAGTGTTAAAAGAACAGATGCCCTGGATCGGGATAATCGTTTTAAGCGGTTACGATGAGTTTGAGTATGCCCGCCAGTGCATACAGCTTGGGGTGCGCGAATATCTATTAAAGCCCATCAACGCATCCGACCTTCGGGAAGTGCTGGACAAAGTGAGCGCTCAGCTTAAGGCAGAAAGAAAAAGCCTCGAACATGCCGCAAGTTTACGTGCCCGTATGGAAAGCGACGGCAAATTCTTAAAGGAAAAACTCATCGCTTCTTTGTTTACCGATGAAGCGCTGGAAGAAGACGCGCCCAACGTGCTTAACAGGTTAAGTACCATGGGGTGTCCCGTTCCCGCACCTTTCTACGTTGTTGCGGACGCATCTTTTTCACCCACCGACACCGGACAGCAAGCTGCATCTACCCTTGCGGAGAGCAGTTCGGGTATAGTTAACGCCACCGCAAGCCGCGCGGGCTCAAGACTTCTGGTGATAGGCAATACCGCCGAAGAAGCGGAAGAGAGAGCGTACGCTTTTTCAACCTCTCTCGCAAGAGAACTTGAAAGACTTAACTGCAAAAGGATTCGCATAGGTATCGGCGATATTGTGGAAGAACCAAAAGATATAATAAGAAGTTTTAAGACTGCAAGACATATAAGACATCTTCTTGAGGAAAGGATCGACGCTCAGACCATCATCCTCGGTGTAAGAGAGATGGGAGACGTTACGGACGAGATGAAAACACCGTCCGTTATAAGTGATGCAAAACTTTACATGACCCAGAACTTTTCCAACGCAAATCTCATGCTTCAGGACGTGGCAAAAGCCGTCAATATGAGTAACAGCAGATTCTCAACGGTCTTTTCCCAGCAAACCGGACAGACCTTTACGGAATATCTTATCTATCTAAGGCTTAACAAAGCCAAAGAACTCTTAAAGACAACGAACATCAAGAGTTCTCAGATCGCAAGAGACGTGGGCTACAACGACGCTCACTATTTCAGTTACATCTTTAAGAAAAACACCGGTGTTACCCCCTCGGATTACAGATCGCAGTATCAAAATCAACCGGAATAAAATGAAAACGAACTTTTTTCTTTTTGCCTCTTAAAACGCAAAATGATTTTTAACCAAGTCAAAACGAGGCTTGATTTATTCTTTCCTCCAAATGGTATATCGTTTTACCAGACACCCGAAAGGGCCATTTAAAAAGGAGGAACAAAATGAAAAAGTTCAGAGCATTATTACTTGTTGTTGTTCTTGTTATCAGTTCCGTATTGTGCGCTTGCGGCGGCAAGTCCGGCGGTAACATCAAAGTGGGCGTGGTTAACAATCCCCCTTCAGAGTCAGGTTATCGTGAAGCAAACGTAAAAGATATGGAAAAAGTCTTCTCGGCAGAGAACGGCTACGATCTTAAGACATTCTACAGCTTAAAGAACGACGAGCAGCTTCAGGCAGCACAGGGATTCATCACAGAAGGTGTTGATTATCTTCTTATCTCCGCAGCTGAGACCACAGGTTGGGACGATGTTCTTAAAAAGGCTAAAGAAGCCGGCATCAAAGTTTATCTCTTTGACCGTATGATCAATGTTGACGAAAGCCTTTACGAAGCAGCAGTTGTTTCCGACATGGCTAAGGAAGGCGAGACCGCAGTTAAGTGGTTACTTGACCAGAACCTTCCGGAGTACAACGTAATCCACATTCAGGGTGCTATGGGTTCCGACGCTCAGATCGGACGTACAGGCGCACTTGATGAGCAGTTTGCATCAGGCAAGATGAAGAAGGTTGTTCAGCAGACCGCTACATGGGATGAAGCAGAAGCAAAGAAGATCGTTGAATCCGTTATCAACTCAGGTGAAGACTTCAACGTAATCTACGCAGAGAACGACGGTATGGCTAAGGGCGCTGTTGCAGCTCTTGACGAAGCAGGTATCACTCACGGTGTAGACGGCAAAGTTATCGTTATGGGCTTTGACTGCAACAAGTGGGCATTAAGAGAATTGCTTTCGGGCGCATGGAACTACGACGGACAGTGCAGTCCTTTCCAGGCACAGATCATCTCCGATCTTATCAAAGGCAACAAGACAACTTCTACCAAGAAGATCATAAACGAAGAAAAGGGATTTGATGCAACAACTCTTACCCAGAGCGACATCGATACCTACGGTTTGGGTGATTGATGATTGATCACTGATTGACCAAAACGGCGCAGCTGGGCTGTATGAAAATCAGTCCACGCTGCGCTGAATTTTTAGGAGGATAGATATGGAAAATTGCTTACTTAAGATGCGTCATATCGAAAAGCGATTTCCGGGTGTCCTGGCACTTAACAACGTGGATTTTACTTTAAGAAAGGGTGAGATTCATGCCCTTATGGGAGAGAACGGTGCGGGGAAATCCACTTTGATAAAGATTCTTACGGGTGTATATCAAATGGACGCGGGAGAGATAACCGTTGAAGATACCGCCGTTTCTATTCGTTCTCCTCAGGACGCACAGAACAAAGGTATAAGCACGGTTTATCAGGAAATTACATTGTGCCCCAATCTTACCGTAGCCGAGAACATGTTCATCGGCCGTGAGAGCGGTAATTGGGTACGTCATACCGAAGACGAGAAACGCGCAGACGAGATACTTAAACAGCTTGGCATACCTGCCAGAAGCACACAGCAGCTCGGCAGCTGTTCTTTGGCTGTTCAGCAGATGGTAGCCATAGCACGCGCGGTAGATCAGAATTGTAAAGTGCTCATTTTGGATGAGCCTACTTCTTCTCTTGATGACAAAGAAGTAAAGATGCTCTTTGATCTTATGAGAGATCTTAAGAGCAAGGGTGTGGGTATCATTTTCGTAACCCATTTCCTCGAGCAGGTTTACGAAGTCAGCGATCGTATAACCGTTCTTCGTAACGGAGAACTCGTGGGAGAATATCTTGTGGAAGATCTTCCTCAGGTTGAACTCGTTTCAAAGATGATAGGTAAAGAACTTGACGAGCTCAGCACACTTAAAGAAAGTGACGAAGAAGATATTTCAAAAAAGGAAGTACTGTATGAAGCAAAGTCTTTGTCCAGTTCCGAAGCGGAGCCTTTTGATTTTACGATACATAAAGGCGAGGTTAACGGATTTACCGGACTTCTGGGATCGGGACGAAGCGAAAGTGTCAGGGCAATATTCGGTGCCGACAAAGTTACGGGCGGCAACGTTACCATAAAGGGGAAAAATGCAAAGATAACACGTCCCATAGATGCCATGAAGCACGGCATAGGTTATCTTTCGGAAGACAGAAAGCGCGACGGTATAATAGCGGAACTTAGCGTACGTGAAAACATTATGCTCGCTTTGCAGGTCATGAACGGTTTCTTTAAACCCATCAGCCGTTCCGAATCCGAAGCGTTTGCGGATGAATACATCAAAGTGTTGAACATTAAAACGGCAAGCAGAGAGACTCCCGTGGGATCGTTAAGCGGCGGAAATCAGCAGAAGGTAATTCTTGCAAGATGGCTTCTTACCCATCCCGATTATCTCATTCTCGACGAGCCCACAAGAGGTATCGACGTGGGAACAAAGTTGGAGATACAGAAACTTGTGCTTAAACTTGCGGAAGAAGGCGTGAGCGTAACCTTCATCTCTTCGGAGGTTGAGGAGATGCTTCGTACCTGTTCAAGACTCATCGTCATGAGAGATCGCCACATAGTCGGCGAACTTACGGGCAAAGACCTTAATCAGGCACAGGTAATGAAGACTATTGCGGGAGGTGAGGCTTAAGATGAAAAACAAAAAGACACACGGCGGCCTCGGCCAGCTTACGATCCCGATAATAGCTCTTGCGTTGCTTGTATTGTTCAACGTCGTAAGAGACCTGATCTTTATCTATTATTTCAAAGATCCAAACTATTTAAGTTTCTTCAGCATCGAGTTTACAAAAAACAATCTGGATAATGCGGTGCTTGCGGGCAACCTTATAAGTATCATTAACGGTGCCAGCGAACTTGCCATCCTGGCAATGGGCATGACCCTTGTTACGGCAGCCTGCGGCGGACAGGATATCAGTGTCGGCGCGGCAGCGGCCATAGCGGGCAGCGTTTTCGTAAAAGTATTGAAGTCGTCTTCATCCATCAACGGCGGTACGGTTGCCATCGCATTTGTGAGCGCATGTATCGTGGCGATGCTGTTCGGCTCTTTCAACGGAACACTGGTTGCGGTATTTAAGATACAGCCCATGATCGCGACGCTGATCCTTTATACATGCGGACGTTCCATTGCATATTGGATTAACGGCGGTGCAACACCTACCGTAAACAGCCCGATCATTACGGCGATAGGAAGTTTCATACCCGGTATTCCGATCCCTACGCCGGTACTTATCGTTATCGCGGTAGCCTTACTGTTCAAACTGATCTTTAAGTTCACATCTCTTGAACTGTTCACACAGTCGGTAGGTATAAACGGAAGTGCGGCGAGATTAAACGGTATCAATTCAACCTTCATAAAGCTCTTGTCCTTCATAATACTCGGTGTTTGCGTGGCATTCTCGGGAACCATCGGCGTAAGCCGTCTTGGACTTATAAACCACGAGACACTTCTTCTGGATATTGAAATGGACACGATTCTTGCGGTTGCCATCGGAGGTAACTCTTTAGGCGGCGGAAAGTTCAAGATCGGCGGAAGTATCATCGGTGCGTATGTTATACAGATGCTTACCATCACCCTTTATGCCATGAAGGTTTCGTCCACCGACGTTAAGGCTTACAAGGCCATCGTCATCGTTCTTCTGGTTGTCCTCGGTTCTCCGGTGGTTAAAGCGAAGTTCGAAAAGGTGTTAAGTTACCTCGGCCTTAACAGGCAAAGTATATCGACGAAAGGAGCGCAGTAGTATGAAAATGATGAAAAACATGCGAAAAGAGCCCCTTACCGATACACAGCTTCTCATGAGCATCACCATAGGTATTTTCATAGTGATGTATCTGGTGGCGATCATTTTCCTGGGCGGCGGATTTTTGCACGCACAGCAGATATTCGATATGTTAAACGATAACGCCAGCCTTATCATCGTATCCTGCGCACTTACCATCGTCATGATCGGCGGCGGTATCGATATCAGCGTAGGTGCGGTAACCTCTTTGGTTGTAATGAGCTGTGTGCTTTACTTAAACTCCGGCGGCAACATATTTGTTTCCATATTGCTCGCCCTTGGCATAGGACTTGGCTTCGGACTGGTTCAGGGATTCCTCATAAGTTACCTTGAGATTCAGCCTTTCATAGTGACTCTCGCGGGAATGTTCTTCGCAAGAGGTATGACCACCATACTTTCGGTCAACCCTCAGAAGTCGGAGCACAGCGGATTTGAAAAGCTCCGCGAAATGAAGATTGAGATACCTTTCCTGGGTTACACCGCAAAGAACGGCAATTTCGTTCCGGCGCGTATGGAGCTTGGAGTTGTGGTGGCACTGATTTGTGTAGTCTTTATCTTTATCCTGCTTAAGTACATCCGTCTCGGCCGTAACTTCTACGCAATGGGCGGAAATCAGCAGAGCGCACTCATGCTCGGTATAAATGTAAAAAGAACACGTTTCTTCAGTTATGTGATAAGCGGCTTATTAAGCGGTATTTCCGGATATGTTTTCATGATGCACACCGGAGCCGGCAATGCCACGAATGCGGCAGGTATGGAAATGAATGCCATAGCTTCCTCCATTATCGGTGGCACCCTCCTTACCGGCGGTGTGGGTAACGTTATCGGAACATTCTTCGGAACACTCACTCTTACCACTATAAAGAAGATCGTTGTATCCAGCGGACTTAACGATCCCTGGTGGCAGAGTATCACCACCGGCGGCATGCTTTGTTTCTTTATACTGTTGCAAAGCGTGGTTCTCGGAAAGAGAGCGAAGAAAAAGAATTCATAATAAAGTCCTTAGAAAAAGCGGCGCCCCCCTGAGGCGTCGTTTTTTCATATATATTCCCCAAATCTCCGCGATAGTATATAATGGTGGCAACACGCGTAAACTGAGTTTGGCATACCGATAATAACGGAGGTGGTCATGGAGGGATTGTTTATTCTGTTTTTGGTACTGTTCATAGCATCTTTGGTATGGCTTTTGATATGTATCGTTAAGCTCATACGCTCGCAAACCAGATTGCTAAGCAAGCGCGAGATGAACAAAGAGGCACATAAGCGTGCGCAGGATCTTAAGTTTAAAGATCCCGTGATCACTTGTGATTATTGCGGCCGTAAGATAAACACGAAGAAAGAAAAAGTGTGCCCCGGCTGCGGTGCTTCTTACGGTGTCGATTCGGAATGGAAAAAGAGATACGACGTAAGCGAGGAATTTGTTAAAAAGCATGCCGATTCCATCTCTGAGAATATGGTTGATAAGAGTAAGAAAGACGGAAAGCTTGCTCTTATCATGATAGGTGTCACATTTATCGCTTCCATCGTCTTTTTGAACCTTTTATTGCATTTCGGAAGAGAAGCCTTCACCTTCCCCGCGGTCAGAACGGATGAAGTGCTGAATGAAGGCCCTTTGGAAAGTTATGATGAAGCCGACTACACCGTTGACGGAGACGGGATAATATATGAAGACGATAAGATAGCCATAAAGGTTATAGGCTTTTATCCTTCTTTCTATGACAGTGAAGATGCAGTGTACGGTCTGAAAGGAAACCTTAAGATCGGGTTTAAAGTAACAAATAAGACAGACGAAAAGGCAGAGATTTTTTTCAAATGCAGCGGTGTTAACGGAGTGGTAGAGACAAGCTCACAATTCGCTTCCTGGGGAACATACAAAAAGCGGAGCGAGACCACCATATACGAAACATTGTATTACGTACCTTACAAAGAAATCTCCAGCATATGTTTTGATGATGTAACCGTTACATTTGTCCCCGGAAGACGTGTGGAAACTCACGACGATCACGTGAAGATTAAAACCACTGCCAAGGGCGAGAAAACGCCGAATTTTGAAAAGTGTAAACTTCTTTATTCCAACGATTATGTGGATTTTTACGGATATGATGAGATAGTTCTTCCTTACGGCCACTACTACGTTTATGCCGTAAACAATACTGATCTTGACATGATGATCGAGTGTGACGGTGTTAAGTGCGGGGGTGAAAAAGTTACCAATCCCTATTCTTTTTACGATGTGGTATTAAGGCCCGGTGAAATGCTTGATTTTTCAAAGAACAGCGCTTTCAACGATAAGTACGGAGATCTTGAGGGGAAGGATCTGGAGGCTTCCTTCACGATAAAATTCCCCGACGATCCCGCAAAGAATCAATCCACGGGATATTTTGATATGCAATAAGTAACACGGAGTTTGTATGAAGAAAAGTTCTAAAGTCATAATCGCTACGGTGGGAGTGCTGGCACTTGCAAGTGCCGGCGCCGGCCTGGTGTGTCTTAATCTTTCAAGGGAACGCGAAAAAGAAGAGCTTGGCGCATCGCGTTCTTTTTCCCAAACTGCAATGATACTTGCCGAAAGCGGCAGGACCGATATGAAAGCCGCGGTAAAAGAATTGGAAGAGATCGCTCTTGCGAAGGCAAAGGCCGAAGAGGAGCGAAGACTTGCGGAAGAAGCGGCCAGAAAAGCACTTGAAGAGGCAAAGGCGGAGGAAGAAAGAAGGCTCGCCGAGGAGGCCGCGAAGAAGGCTCAGGAAGAGGAACTTGCAAGAGAAGAAGCAAGGAAGGCGGCGGAGGAAGATCAAAAGGCACCACAGTTTTTGTATTACAGAGGCACACCGACGATAAAAGTGGGAGATGCGTTTGATGTTCACAAGTATATAGGCTACGGTGACGATTGTGACAGAAACGTCGATCTTACGATACAGGGCTCGGTGGATACTTCTCAGGAAGGAACCTATCCTTTAAAGCTGACGCTGACGGACGATGCGGGAAAAACGACTTCCAAAGATATGGAAGTGCACGTCGTTACGGAAATCTCGTCGGGCGGAGGCGGAAGCACAACGGAAAAAGAGCAGTTTTCGAATTTCGTTGCCAACTACAAAAACGAAAACACGCTGGTAGGCATAGATGTCTCGAGATACCAGGGTGACATCGATTTTGAGAGCGTAAAGGCCGCGGGATGTGAATTTGTCTATATGAGGATAGGCGGATTTTCGGGCGGAGAGTTCTTTACGGACAAATGCTTTGTACAGAATTTTGCAAGAGCCAAAGCCGCAGGGCTTAAGATCGGTATATATACGTACACCGAAGACAGCAACGCCAAAGAGGTGGCGGCGACGGTCAAGTACATTATGGGCGTACTCGGAAACGAACCGCTCGATTTCCCGATAGCGTATGACTGGGAAGATTACAAGCATTTCGAAGAATACGGCATGAACCTTCACGACCTTAACGATCTTTTGGATTATTTCGGCGAAGAAGTTGCCAAGTACGGTTATTCTTCGTGCCTGTACGGCAGCAAGAACGCGATGTTAAACATCTGGACAAAGCCTCGAAAAGACCCGGTGTGGCTTGCCCAATACTATTCGTCGTGCACCTATGAAGGCGACTATTTTATGTGGCAGCACTCAAGCTCGGGCCGCATAGACGGCATAGGCGGAGACGTCGATCTGGATGTCTATTATATAAGATGATCGAAAGGAAGGATATATGGAACAAAGAAAACGCCCCGAATGGCTGGAAAATGCTATATTCTATGAGATCTATCCGCAGTCGTTCAAAGATACGGACGGTGACGGAACAGGCAATATAAAAGGTATCACAGAGAATCTTTCGTACATAAAAGAATTGGGATGCAGCGCTTTGTGGTTAAATCCCTGCTTTGAATCTCCCTTCGGTGATGCCGGATACGATGTCTCAGATTATTACAAGGTGGCTCCGCGCTACGGTACCAACGACGATCTGAAAGAGTTATTTGACGAAGCCCATAAGCTTGACATGCATGTGCTTCTCGATCTGGTACCCGGACATACTTCCTGGGATCATCCGTGGTTTAAGGAAAGCATGAAGGCCGAAAGAAACGAATACACGGACCGTTATATCTGGACCGACAGTATATGGGAATCTCCCGAAGGATACGGGTCTTTAAGAGGAATATCGGACCGCGACGGAAGCTGTCTTGTAAATTTCTTTACGCATCAGCCGGCTCTCAATTACGGTTTCTTCAGGCCTGACCGCCCGTGGCAGCAGCCCATGGACTCGGAGGGTGCGCTCGCTACACGAAACGAGATAAAGAACATAATGAGATTCTGGCTATCGATGGGCTGTGACGGTTTCAGAGTGGATATGGCCGGTTCACTTGTTAAAAACGACGAAGACGGCAAGGGAACGATCGCTTTGTGGCAGGACATCCGAAGCTATCTTGACAAAGACTTCCCCGAAGCGGTTCTCGTTTCGGAATGGGGAGAACCCGATAAGAGTATACTTGCAGGATTTCATATGGACTTTCTGCTTCATTTCGGGCCTTCTCATTACAACGATCTTTTCAGGTGCGAAAATCCTTTCTTTGGCGGAAAAGGCGATGCATCCAAGTTTGTGGAAAAGTATCTGGACAGCTGTAAAAAGGCTGACGGAAGAGGGTACATCTGTATACCTTCGGGCAATCATGACATGGACAGACTTGCACGTCGATTAACGGGTAAAAATGCCAAAATGTCGTTTGCATTTCTTTTGTCGATGCCCGGCGCTCCGTATATTTACTACGGAGACGAGATAGGAATGCGTTATGTGGAAGGTCTTACATCGGTCGAAGGCGGATACGGACGCACGGGTTCGAGATCGCCAATGCAATGGAACGACGGAAAAAATGCAGGCTTTTCGGAGGCTTCAAAAGAAGAACTTTATATTCCCATAGATCCCGACACTCAAAGACCGACCGTTCAAGCTCAGAAGGCGGACGGCGATTCTTTGTACTGCGAAGTCAGAAAGCTGATCGGTATCAGAAGATCGCATAAGGCGCTCATGAATTCGGGGGCGATACGGTTTCTTTGTACCGGAGGTAAGAATGAACCGCTCGCGTATATCCGTTCACACGAAGGCGAGAGTGTGCTCGTCGTTTTGAACCCTTCCGATTCGCAGTACAGGATCGATGTTACGGGATTGAAAGAAACAATCTACGAGCTGGGTGAGAAACCCGATATTTCGACGGACGGCGTGACCGTTAAACCTGCCTCGGCATTCTTTGCCATACTTGGATAAAAGCGACTTTTATCGGCAGGGAATATTTAGTGGAACAGGTTGACAACTCGTGCTATAATCCTTAATGGAAAAAATTGAGATCAATTAACATACAAAGGAGAAACAAAATGAATCTTTCACCACTTCAGAAGGCAAGATATGAGTACAGCCCCAAGCTTCCCGCAATGCTTCGCGGCGGTATCTCTGAGATCACCGTAAATGTAGGCGCTCCCACACAGAGCGTTGCAGATCAGGACAAGATCAAAGCACTCTTCCCCAACACATACGGAAAGAACGAGATCACATTCGTTAAGGGCAGCAACACATCCGCAGCCAAAAAGCAGGTTGTAGGCGTTATCCTTTCGGGTGGACAGGCTCCCGGCGGACACAACGTTATCTGCGGTCTTTACGATGCTATCAAAGCTACAGACAAGAACAACGTATTACTCGGCTTCAAGGGTGGCCCTTCGGGACTTATCGATGACGACTTCATCGAGTTTGACGATGCTTACATCGATGCTTACAGAAACACCGGCGGTTTCGATATAATCGGTTCCGGACGTACAAAACTTGAGACAGAAGAGCAGTTTAAGATCGTTACGGAAGTAGCTAAGAAGCACGGTCTTACCGCTATCGTTATCATCGGCGGTGACGACTCCAATACAAACGCAGCAGTTCTTGCAGAGTACATGGCTGCACACAACACAGGCGTACAGGTTATCGGTTGCCCCAAGACTATCGACGGTGACTTAAAGAACGAAGATATCGAAGCTTCTTTCGGTTTCGATACGGCTACAAAGACATATTCCGAACTTATCGGTAACATCGAAAGAGATGCAAACTCCGCTAAGAAGTATTGGCACTTCATCAAGGTTATGGGTCGTTCCGCTTCTCACGTTGCACTTGAGTGTGCTCTTGAGACACAGCCCAACATCTGCCTTATCGGTGAGGAAGTTGCGGCTAAGAAGATGTCACTTGCAGCTATCACAAACTACATCGCAGATTCAGTTGAGAAGAGAGGAAACAACGGCGAGAACTTCGGTGTTGCAATCATTCCCGAAGGTATCGTAGAGTTCGTTCCCGAGTTCTCAAAGCTCATTGCAGAGATCAACGAACTTCTTGCAGGAAGCAAGACAGAAGAGTTCAACGCACTTCCCGACTGGGATGCAAAATACAACTACATTAAGAAGGGTCTTTCAGCTGAGTCATTCGCTGTATTCGATATCCTTCCTCAGTTCGTACAGCAGCAGCTCTTCCTTGAAAGAGATCCTCACGGAAACGTACAGGTATCTCTTATAGAGTCCGAGAAGCTCTTCTCCGAAATGGTTAAGAACGAGCTTGCAAAGAGAAAAGCAGCAGGAACATACAAGGGTAAGTTCGGTTCACAGCATCACTTCTTCGGATACGAAGGAAGATGTGCATTCCCTTCAAACTTCGATGCAGACTACTGCTATTCACTCGGTTACAACGCATTCATGCTCATCCAGTACGGTTACACCGGATACCTTTCAAAGGTTTCCAACATCTCCAAGCCTGCTGATGAGTGGGTTGCAGGCGGTATGCCCATCACCAAGATGATGAACATGGAAAGAAGAAACGGTGAAGACAAGCCCGTTATCAGAAAGGCTCTTGTAGAGCTTGACGGCGCACCTTTCAAATACTTCGAAGCACACAGAGATGAGTGGGCTGTTAAGACATGCTTCACCTATCCCGGTGCCATCCAGTATTTCGGACCCGCTGAAGTTTGTGACCTTACAACAAGAACACTTGCTCTTGAGAAGGGTCAGAACTAAAAGCAGTATCATGACTTTTATCTGAATTGATGCGACTGTTGTTTGTACGCTGACCGCTTCCATAATCGGAAGCGGTTTTTTTATGCGATCCGCAGGCAAATATGCGGGGCAAAAAGAACAATTTATACGTTAAATAGTATTATCCTCCCGGATTAATGATATAATCAATATCGATCCGGGAGGATTTTTTTGCCTTCGAAACCAAATTAAGTGCGGAGGATCGTTAGGCTTAATAAATAAATCAGGGAGGTTGTATGATCACTGTAAATCTGTACTATAAAGGAACAAACGGAAATGCGCGTGCTTTTGCAGATGAAATGGAATCGTCGGGTATAGCGGATGCTATTCGCGCAGAAAAAGGAAACTTGAGATATGAATACTTTCAACCACTCGACGACCCGGAAACAATATTGCTTATCGATTCATGGTCCGATCAGGCTGCTATAGATGCTCATCATGCATCGCCAATGATGGCACAATTGGCAGAACTTCGTGATAAGTACGACCTACATATGACCGTGGAACGTTTTGTGAGTGACGAATACAGACCGGACGAGAAGTATATACGGAAATGATCTTATTGTTTATGTATCTTCCCGTAGCGATTACAGCGGTCATTAGAATCAGCAGGTAAGGAGGTATGGTATTGAACGAATCGGAGGTTTATAAAGAACTTGGAATATTGACCAAGGATAAAAGCAGGTGGGAAGAGAATATCCCATATGTATCGACACTTCTTAGCAGTGAATCAGGAAAGATCAAAGCAAAATCGTTATGGCTGTTGGGAGAGATGGGGCTGGAATATCCATCACGCGTAAGAGATTCTATCCCGATGATAGTTTCCTTCTTAGACAGTAGGGATTCACTTTTGAGAGAACGTGCGGTCAATGCGCTTGGCAGGATTGGCAGGGCAGACTACCAACTGATAGAAGAATATTGGGAAGATTTGTTTCGGTTTGCCGATGATGAGGAACCTAAAGTTCGTCTGAGTTTCATCTGGGCATCAGAAAATATTGCAACCAATACACCGGACGTATACCGGGATCATATGCCGGTGTTTGAAAAACTACTTGCTGATGAGGATGACAAGGTAAGAATGGAGGCGCCTGAAATCTTCCGTGTTCTTGGTAAGCGTCGTCCGGAGTTTGTCAGACCATATATCAAAAAGCTGCAAATGATTTCAGAAACTGACAGTAACCGAGTTGTAAGGATTCACAGCCTGGGCGCGATTAAGGCGACAGGAGCAATAAACTCATGAGCAAAAAATGAAGAAGGGATTTTTTTGACAGGAGGTTTGTAAGGAAATGAGCAAGCGACTGAGTTGTTAGCATTTTTTCCGGAATCTAATAGAAAAAGAGGTTTCGCAATGGGATTGTCAATAGGAGATGTTGAGAAGATAACAGGAATATCCAAAGACCGGCTAAGATACTACGAAGAGAAGAATCTGATCACACCTGTCAGAGATACTGATAACAGTTATCGTGAATATGATAATGAAGAATTACTGAAACTTATGGGTATTCAGATGTACAGATCGATGGATCTTGGAGTCAAGCAGATCCGGCAGATCCAGAATTCGGATACGATAGATCAGATATGCAGTGTATTTAAGAGGCGTCAGAAAGAACTTCAGATTCAGATGTCTGAATTGCAAAAGCAGATCGACAGTGTGGCAAGAGGAATAGAAGACTGCAAAAAAATAACCAAGTATCTCGGGCATTACACCATTAAGAAGGTAAGAGCAATAAAACTTATCGATAAGATAGATAATCTGACCAGTACTGAAGCTGGTGCGAAGTTCGGGATGGAATCTGATGAACAAAAGATCATAATAAGGAGCGTAGTCAGACGTATTGAAATTACTCCTGAAGGAATCGGAGAGAATAACGTTTTTGTGGCACAGGAGACAGAAGATGAGGAAATCGAGTGTGTTTATTCCATTGTAATGGAAAGCTTGGCTTGCGATCCATTGATGGATGAGTATGCTAAGTGTATGCAATGGGTTAATGAGAATGATATCAAACTGGGCAGGTATTGTTATATAAGACCTCTTTTGGTATCTCATCTCGGAAAATGCACCGAGAGCTTTTTGGAAGTTTTTGCACCTATAATAAAATAGTGCTTGACCTTGGTACGATACCATACTTTATGGTTTATGGCATAAGACTATAAAGAAAGAGGTATTTTATCATGGAAACAAGTAAAAAGGATCTGCAGTTTTTCGTTATTCTTACGTATGTGGGATTCTATATCGCACTGGGATTGTGTTTGGTGATCGTAGCTCTGGGCGTGTCTATGGAAAGCATGTCAAAATATGCGCCGCTGATCGTATCGTGGGTATCTTTGGCAGTATTGATGATCTGGGCAAAACGCCTGCTTAAGGGCTCATCAAGAAAAGGATTTTTAAAGGGTTTATTTGCCGAAAAACTGAGTATTAAGTGGATCTTGATCTCGATCATTATCCCTTCAGTCATATTTGCGATCACTGTTTTTGTTCTGAGTCTGGTAGATAAAAAACCGATAGGAGAGCTGATCAATCTAAATTTTGCGTCCTATCCGCTAATGTTTATCACGCATCTGCTTATGGGACCGACAGCCGAAGAACCCGGATGGAGAGGATACTTCTTTACACAAGTATCGGCTAAGAGAGGAATACTTAAAGGCTCTTTCATTACAGGCCTCGTTTGGGGATTATGGCATACACCGCTCTGGTTAATGGAAGGATTATCTTATCTGAACTTGCTAATATATGCGATCTCCTTCATGGGAGCAGTCATAGGTGTTAGCATTGTAATGGGGTACATTTTCGGTAATCACAGGAATCTGATCTATTGCACTATCATCCATTTGCTGTTTAATTTTCTGACCGGGCTCATTATTATTGATCAGCACAGACTGGTTTTTGTCATAGTGATTAATGCAGTGCTTTATCTGCTCGTTGCCGGAATAATGATATTGATCAACAGAACTGATTCGACCGGATGTATATGAAACCGGATATGCTATACTACCGAAATACAAAATACCGAAATACTGAAATACTGAAATACTACGATTCACGGAAGATAAATGAGAAGTGCAATATTTGCACCTCTTATTGACAAAAAGTGCAAATATTGCATCCTAATAATGATGGAGGTGCAATATGAGTGCGATTAAGGAGTTGAGAAAAGAAAATTGATGAATGAATTATGTATGATAATCAAAGACATGGTAAAACCGAATTTCCTAAATATACGGACATCTATTCAGACCTATGATCGTGATGCGATTTGTTGTGGTGCTCCCTGTTGGAGATGGGTATATCACGCACTTCATTCTGCGGATAAGTGGTTTATTAATCCTTGCATATATGATGAACCTACATTTCATGAGGACGGTTTGGATAATCCTGATAATCCTGCTTTGGTAATATTATCAGATGAACAACTCCTTGATTATCTTGATAGAATCGAGAAAAAAACTTACGCATATCTTGATTCTCTTACAGATGAAATGTTGTATGAATGCCCTGAAAACTGTGAGCATACAAGAATGGAATTGGTGCTCAGACAGTTTCGCCATATCTCATTCCATACAGGAATGCTTAATGGGCAAACGGCTTTGGCAAC
>JAEEGK010014788.1_pt1 | contig 17397 bp, 12 predicted proteins | sample 8958771 | NCBI WGS metagenome assembly JAEEGK01 (sample SAMN16246547, study PRJNA631951) | gut metagenome | biome: gut microbiome; feature: rumen; material: SC-attached | host: Bos | place: Iran: Karaj | collected 2018-10
AAAAAAAAAAAAAAAAAAAAAAGAAAAAGATGTAGAAAATTATATTATTGATGAATAAAGAGAAGAAATTAAAAATTTAAATAAAACAAAAGAAGAACAAAAAATAGAAATCTATAAATTAAATAAAAAAATTGAAGAATTAAATATTACAAAAGGTAATGAGGATAATTCTTTACAAAATAAAATTAATGATTTAAATAAAAAAATAAAAGAATTAGAGAGAAAAGGAAAAGAATATGAATCAAATAATATTAAGATTATAGAAAAATTTGTACATTCAAGAAAAAAAGCGGTAGAAAATAAATAAATTTAATAATATTTAAATGATTTTTGAAAATTTTTTATAAATTATTTTTAATTTTTTTTTTAAATAATTAAATGTAATAAATTTTTAAAAAAAAATATTTAAAAAAATTAAATTAAAAAAATAATCCAAAACTCTTTTTTTCTTAACTTTCTCAAAATTAAAATAAAAAAAAAAAATTAAAACCAAACAAAAAAAAAATATAAAATATAAAAAAAAAATTAAAAAAAAATAAAAATTAAAACACTTCATTATTTCCTTCCCCTCATCAATTGTTTTTCAGGAGTAGTCAAAGGAACATAACAAACTCCCATAACTTTTTCCTGAGTAACTTTTCCTGAAAAATCTTTATCAACAATACTAAGCCATTGAGTTTCATTTTCTTCCCCAACAGGAATAAACATTCTACCTCCATAATCTAATTGTTCAATTAATTCACTAGGAACAATAGGTGAAGCAGCACCAACATGAATGACTTTATAAGGAGCATATTTTTCATATCCTTTTCTACCATCACCTTTTACAATAATAATTTTTTTTTCCTTTAATAAATTTCCATGATGCTTATTAATATTACTTATACTATAATCAATAATTTCTTGTATATGATCAACACCAACAACAATCCCAGAATCATTTATCATTTTTGATAAAGCAACAGTTCTAAAAAAAATTTAAAATTTTATTATTTTATTATAATTTTTTTTTACTTACAAGTAACCACTTCCTGAACCAACATCTAAAATATGGATTTTTGGTTTTAAAAAATCTGATAAGTATTCTAAGGCATGGGCATGCATGTGAGGAGCTGATATTGTTGTGTTGTAACCTATGTATTGTGGGTTGTCGTAGTAAGATTTTGGAGATATAAAATCACCACGGTCTACTTGAAGCATTGAATTGTATACTTGTTGTTTTGTTATTATTTTACAATCTGCTAAGTAGTCTACTAAACCTTTCATTGAGGGTTTTGGAATGTTCATTTTTTAATTTTTTTTTTTGATTTTTAAATATTTTTTTTTTCAAATATTGTTTTAACAAATAAAACATTAAATTTTTGGATTAATAAAAAATAAAAAAAATTATAATTAAAAAATTTTTCGATAATATTAATATTATTTATACTTTTATTATTAATTACATTAAAATAAGTACTATCATTTTTTTATCAATTTTAATCATTTTATAATCTGTATATATATATACAATAATTCAAAAAAAAGAACAGACATATCACCTTTATTTATTTTTAAATATTTGTTGTATTATTATTTGAATTATCTACCCCAGTTTCACTAACTTCAGAAGTATTATCAATATTTTCATTTCCAGATGAATTATCATTTTCATTTTCACTTGAATTATTATTAACTTCACTTTTCTGAACACAAAAACCATTAACATTTTCATAAACAACATCATCATAATTTAATTCTCCACAATCATCATAACAAACATAATTATATAATCCTCCCTTACATTCACTAACACATTTTTTTTGATTAAAATCAAAATAAATTTTACTATCATAAACTTGACTACAAAGTAAGCATTCACCATCAACAAAAATTAAATAATCCTCACAATAAACATCACTAATTCCAAGAAATTCAATATCAATAATAGAACTTCCCCACTTAACATTATTTCCTTTAAATTTAACATAACTACTCCCATAAATAGCACTATAAAAAAGATGACTAATAGGTAAATTTCCTTCAACTAAACCCCAAGTTGCATCTAATCCAATCCAATTATTATTTATATTTGCAAGAACCCAAGAATGACCATATGAAATATCAATAATTGGATTTGAAAAAATATTATTTGAATCTGCTGAATAACCATGAATATTAATTGCTTTTATACCAATTGAATTTAATAAAGCAATGTATAATATTGTAAAATGTTCACATACTCCAATTTTTTTTTCTATTATTTCATCTACTGTTTGTTTTTTTCCTGTATATGATGAATTATAATCTAAATTATAATATAACCACATTCCTATTTTGTAATATGATGGATTTTCAGATGTGTCATTTTTTAATATTTCATTTACTAATGATATACTTTTTTCTGTTGATGTGTTTTTAATATCATCTTCTGAATAATATATTGTCCAATTATTTGATATTGTATTTGTAAATGTTGAATTTATTTTAAAAGTTAATTTAGTTTCTGAAATATTTTTATATGTAAAAATTAAATGTGTATTATTATCTTTAATAGAATTACTTACATTTGTTTCAGTTGATTCAATATTATATTCTGTATAATTATCATTATTTCCTCCATAAAAAAATTTTGGTATTGTTAATTGTGTATAAGTAATTTTATTTCCAATAATATTTGATTCTTTATAAATTTTCCAATTTGCTTTAAAAGGAGAAGTTCTTATATAATCATAATATGATATTTGAGGACATTCATCATTATAATAATAACTTGAAGGAGTTAATTTATTAAAATTTTTATATAATAAACCTAAATTTTTTGCATTTATTATTTCAAATGTATATTTACAAGTTCCTTGAAAAAATGCAGGAATATAAATATATTCACTTCTAAAAAGAGAATTAATATTTTCATTGTATTGTAAAGTCAATTTTATTGTTAAAGTTTGATCATTTTTTAATTTGAAATAAAATTTTAAAAGATTATTTGAAAATGTATAATTTGTATCTTGTTCAACAAATTCAACATTAATAATAGTAATATTTGAAGAAGATGGAAATTTAAGAGAACCATATTTAAAATAATATCCTGACTTTAAATTAACTGGTTTGAAAGTAAAAGTTAAATATTCTAATAAACCATTTGAAATTATATATTGATTTGATATTGGATTAATAAATTGAAGTTTTGAAGTTGTATTTGATTCTTCTAAATTACGAGTTTTAGTATTATATAATCCTGAATTTATTGTTATGTATTTATCTGGAATATATATTGGACGATGATCTTTAAATTCTCCTTTAATTAATGGGATTATTGTTATTATTAGTAAAAGTATTTTTAACATTTTAATTTTTAATTTAAAAAAAAAAAATTTGAATTTTATATAATTTTGTTTAGTTAAAAAGATTTTAATTTTTTTATTTAAACTACTTTTTATTTTATGATAAAATTTTATATATCATTAAATTAGAAGATTTAAATCTTAATTATAAGGAAATAAAATTTAGAAAATCTTTTTATTATTTTTAAAATTGAAATAAAATATTATACCAGTTTATAATAGATAAATATGAAAATAAATACTTTTTTTATTCCTAATATGGTATATTAATTATTTAATTAAATTAATAACAAATTAAAATTTAAATTAAAATATAAATTATTTTTTGAAATTTTTTATACTAAATACAAATTAATAAAAATAAGAATTTAATATTTATTTTAAAATATTTATATTATATTTATTTTTTCTTTTGTTATTTTTTAATTTTTATTAATTTTTTTTATTCATTATTTTAGAATTTAATAATTATAAAAGAAATATTATTAGATTTTTATGATTTTATATTAAATTTTTAATTTTTGTTAAAAACTTAAAATATTTTTTTTTTATAAATTTATAAAGTTTTATTTATAAATAATATCTATTCTAAAATAAAAAAAACAAGTAATATAATTTTTATATAATTTACAATCCAAGATTATAATTATAATCTTTTGGATTTAAGTAATTTATTTTTAAAGATTTAATCATATTTCCAGTTTTTAAATTATGATTAATTAATTTTGAAGAATTGTTTTCGTAGAAAGAATTAGAATATTTATTAATAGAAATTTTATTCAAATTTTTATTTTTTAATTTTCTTAATTCTCCTTCAGAAGTTTTATTATTAATAAAAGAATAACGTAATAAATTTGAATATTTATATTTCTGATAAGGAATATAACTATTATATTCATTTTCTTTATAATGAATTTTTTTCAGATAATCTTCATTTAATTTTAATAAAATATTATTTTGAGAAAAATTCATATTTGATAAATTATTTGATGAAGATACATCTATATTAGATAAATATAAATCTTTATATTTATTTTTATATTTGTCTACAATTGAGTTTATTTCTTCTTGAGAATGAATTTTTTTTGTTGAACTTGAAAAAGTATTATTAATTGTATAATGATTAAAATCATATTGAGTTTTACATCTTTCTTCATTTAATGATAAAGGTGAATAATCTTTTTTAATAAATTGATTTTCTTCAAAATCATCTTTTATTGATTTATATTCATAATCATTTACATAATTTATTTTATATATTTTTTCAAAAATTTCATATAAATTATCTTTTGCATTTTTTTCAATATTTAAAACTTCATTAATACTTTTATCAAGAATAAATATTGCTAAAAACAAACTATTATATTTAATTGAAATATCTTTTTTAATTATTTCATCCAAATAACTTCTTGATTTAATATAAATCTTTTCTAAAATTTTTGTACTTTTATAATTATCATTTAAATCTTCAATTTGATGTTCTTGAATAATTCCATGGCAAAAGAAAAATGAAATAAAATCATAAATAGTGAAATAATTAACTTTATAATTTAATAATTTTAAAACTATAACTTCATAATTTAATAATTCATTTTTGCTTAAAAATTGAGTGTAATAAGTAGAATTTTCAAAAGCTTCAATAAAAGAAGATAATTGATAAAAAAATGAATCAACTTCTATAAATTTTGATGCAATTAATAAACACGATATTGCTAATTTGTAATAATTTAATTGTTTATTTTTTATTATGTGAAAGGAATTTTTTTCTGAAAAAATAACATCTAAAAGATAAATTGAAAGAAAAAAAGTTTGAGATTGAATCTTCATTTTTCGACAAATTTTTTGAATTAAATCAAATAAATTGTATCTAATATTCATATAATTTTTATCAATTGTTTCATAATTTCCATCTTTGAAATTATCAATAATATTCTCAAGCATATTTTTATTTATTTGACTTGGAGATATTTCCAATTTGTAATTGAATTTTTTGTGTTTGATACATCTTATATTAAAATTGAAAATAACTGAACAATCTTCACAAAAATTTCTATCAATATTGTAATTAGTTTCATGTTCGTTAATTTTTTTAATGGAAAAATCACTTTGTCTATCTTTAACAAAATAGTTATAAAGTCTTTGAAAATTGTTTTGGTAATTTTGAATTTTATATGACATTTCAAAAAAAAAATAAAAAAAAAAAGTAAAACACTTTAATAAAATAATTGAAAAAAAATAAAAAAAAATTAATAACGATATCAAATAAAATTATAATAATTTATAAAAATAATTAATAAATGAAAAATATAACAATTTTCCTAAAACATTAAATTTATAATCACTAGTTTTTATAATATAAAATAATATAAATTCATGACAAAATATGAATTTTATATAATATATGTAATTGACTTAATAAAGACAGAAAAAAGTTTTTAAATATTTAACAAAATAAATAAAATATTTAAATTTCATTTTATTATAATTTATTAAAGATTTTATTGAAGATAATAATCAACTTAAAGTTTATTTTAGTATTTTCAAAAATTTTAATATTTAAAAATGAAAAAAAAAAACTTAAACAAATTTCTGTTTAACTTAAATATTATTTTTATTTACTTAATAATGTTCATAAATGATTTCTGGTCCAAAAACAGTTCTTGCTCCATCAAATTCAACAATAAATGATAAATTTTCATAATTTCCAAAAATAATTGGAAATTCTAAATATTTAATATAAAGATAATTTAAATCTCCAACTTTTTCAATTCCTTCTTTAGTACAATCTAAATTAACTTCACATTGAAATGAAAAATAATTTCTCCCTGTAGTATAAGAATAGACTACATTTTTTAATTCATATTGTAAAATAAATTCAATATTATAATAGTCATTAACATAAACATCAATATTTAAATTACCAAGAGTTTTATTATATAATTTTTTTTTTGGTACATATCCAGATTCAATTAATTTATCCCTAACTTCACTACTCTTTCCTAAATTTCTTGAAAATTTTTCAGAAAATATCTTTAATTTTTCCTCATCTGCTTTTGTAATACAATCTTCTTCTTTAAAAATTATTTCCTCTCCAGTATGTAAAATATACTTTGGTTTAAGATTTGAACATAAAGTTAAATAATAATTTGTATTTAAATCTTGATCACATGAAATAATTTTTTTTGGTTCAACATTATAATTATCAATTCCTAAACTTAGGATAAAAAGTGAACTACATAAAAATGGAATAGATAACAAATAACAACAATTAAACTTTCTCAAAAAAACATGTTTATATACTAAGTCTGGTTTTTTAATTAGAAAAGAATAATATTTAAGATATACTTCCAATTTTCTTTCAGTAGATTTATCAACTGTAAACATTCGAATTGGACAAATTGAAATTCTAACTATATTATTTACTTTTTTTTGATTAATATTTGATATTTTTTTTATATCCCTAAATTTTTCTTCCCAAATAAATTCTGGTGGTTTAGTCATATCCATTTCACCACTAATGTCAATACAATTTTTTAATATAAATTCCATATCTTCCATTTCTTTATCTTGTTTTTGCTCATTTTCAAAATAAAGATTCGTTTTTGTTATTTCATTAATTTTATTTTTAAAATCTTCAATAGAATTAATATCCTTTGAATTAAGTATTATTTTTATTTCAGGGCTAAAAAATTGTAAAAAAAACTGCTAATATATAAATAATAATCAATAAAAGAGGAATACGAATATATATGATTAAAATTGGAAATAAAAGAATTCCCATTCCAGAACCAAACCCTAATAATTCTAGTATATTCATTTCCTCTATCTTCAAATTAATAATATTATCATTTTTTTTTGAATAATCATGGTAAAATTTTTCTCTGAAAGTTTCGAAAGTTTTATTTTCTTTTAATTCAGGAATATATTTTTTTAATTCTTCTACATTTTTTATTTTCTGGACTTTTTCATTTTTATCTTGTTTTTCTTTTTCTTTAATAAGAATTTCTTCTTTTGAATTGTCTATTACTTCCATATCTATAGTATTGGATTTATTTTTCTTTATTATTTTTTTTTTTTTTTTGTTATATATATTACTGTTTAATTTGTCAGTTCTAAAAAATTTATATAAGTTTTGAAAATGATTTTATAATGAAAAAATATATCAATAAATTATTTTATATTAAATTAAATTATTTTTTAAGTATTTTATTAAAATAATTACATCTCAAATAATAAAGTAAATGATTTTGATCATATAATTTACATAAAAAATAATTTTAAATTAATTAGTAATAAAATTGAAAAATCATAACAATAATTAAACAAAATATTATTAATTACTTAAAAGATTATTAATAGTAGTTATAAATAAAAAATAAAAAAAAGTAAATAAATTAAAATCAAATTTAGATAAAGTAAAAATAAAATATTAAAAATAACAGATTAATATTAGAAAGAAAAAGAAATATATTATTAATTTCAATATTATCAAGAAAAGTTTTTTAAATTTAGGGATAATTGAGTTTAATATTTTATTATAAATTTATTTTGATTATTTACAACATAATATTCATTATTAATAATTATAATTTAATAATTATTTAATGAATAATATTTTATTAATTTTTGAAATAATAATAAAAAAATGTCTACAAAAAAAGGAAAAAAATTTCGTCCAAAGTAAATAAAATATTATAATAAAATATTTAGAGCAACATTACATATTTTAAAAAAATTTATAGAATCAAATATATATAAAGTTCATTCAAAAAAAATAAAAGTATTAGGAACTGAAAATGAAATAGACGAATTATTATTAGAAGTAGAAAAAAAAAATAATAAAGATGCTCTTAAAATATTTTTAATATTAAAAAATATAGAAGATTTTAAATATATGATAAAATATTATGGAATACCAGAAGATATTTTAATTAAAACAGTATTATATTTAGAACATATTCAAAAAAAGAAAAAACAAAAAATTTATTCAATTGGAGATTCAAGTGATTATTTTTATATAATTGTAAGAGGAATAGTTTATTTAGAAGAAAAAGGAGAAATTATAAAAGGAGTACAACAATATAATCAAAAATGCATTTTAAAAGAAGGATTTTGTTTTGGAGAATTTGAAATTTTAAATGAACAAAATAGAATTTGTAATGCATATGCAAAAGAAAATTGTAATTTATTAGGAATTAAAAAAGAAAAATTTTTAAAAACAATATCAAAATATATTTTAAAAAGTGAAAATGAAAGAAAAAATTTAATAATGAATTTTATACCTTGTTTTAAACAAATGACAAGTCAAAAATTTTTATTATATTATAATAATTTTCTTTTAGAAAAAATAGTAAAACAAAATTATATTTATAAAGAACAAACAGAAGCAAATTCTCTTTTTTTAATATTACAAGGAAGAAGTAGATTTGTTAAAAATGGAAAAAATATTTTATATTTAGGAAATAATGATTTAGTTGGTTTTGAATCAATTAATTATGAACCAGAATCAAATGAAAATCCAACTTATAATTGTTCTTTAATTGCAATTGATGATTGTTTTGTTTTAAGAATTCAAATTAAAAATTTAGGAAATTTAAGATTTAAAATTAGAAAACAATTATCTCAAATAAATATTAATAAAAATAATTTATTTAATCATTTAATTGAACAAGGAAAAAAAGAAAGAGAAAAATTGAAAATATCTTATAGAGAAAAATTATTTAAAGAAAATATTAGAAATACTTTTAAAAAATTACCAATTGAAAAAATAAAACAATATTTTTATACTCCAGAAGAATTAAAAGAAAATAAAATCAAATTAAATACAAAATTTTTAAAATTAAAAATAAATACAGATGAAGATACAAATAATAAAAATAATTCAATATTTAAATTAAATACAAATAGATTTGAAATTAAAAAAAAATTTAAAACACTTTCACCTTTAAACAGTGAGACAAAAATTTTAACAGAAACAAAAAATGAATTTATTAGTTTATCTGATAAAAATTTAACTGAAAAAAAAGAAATGAATTTAATAAAAAGAAGAGTAAAAACAATAAGTGAAATTGATAATAATGTTTTACAAAAAAGTATAGGAATAAGAACAAATATTTTAAGAAATATTTATTCTAAAAAAGTAAGAAATTATAGTATAAATACAGGAGATTTTGATTTACCTTTAATAACAATGTATAAAAGTTGTTCATATAGAAAAAATTTTTATAAATAATAATATTTAATTATATTTTAATTAATTTCTGTTATACAAAAAAAAAATTATATATTTATATTATAATAAAAAAAAATAATATTAACCATATAGTTTTTTAGATTTATTTACTATAATTTAAAATAGTAATTATATTCAATTATTTTTTTTATAAATTTCATCCTTTATAAATTTACTTTTACAAAATTAATTTAAAACACAAAACTAATTATTTTCCAAATTCTTTAGTATCTTCCATTTTTTGTCTTCTTTTCTCCATTTCAAAAATTAACAATTCTCTTTCTTTTTCAATATCAATTTTCCCTTCAATCATCCATTTATCATTTCTAATATCTTCAATATTTTTAATTCTTTCATTAATATTCAAAGCAAAAAATTTATTCATTAATTCTTTAAAACTTTTACTAACTTCAAAACTTTTAATAGGTAAATCATTCCAATAAGAATCATAATTTCTTCTCCATATTTTTCTATATAAATTATCAGTTCTTTTAGTGGAATTAAATGGTTTAAATCCTAAAACAATAATAAATAAAGTAACGCCTAAAGCAAAAATATCAGATTTAATAGGATCAATATCTCTATTTATATAAACTTCAGGAGGAAAATATCCATTTGTTCCATATTGACTAAATCTTATATCTTTTTTTATATTTGGAAATATTTCAATAGCAAAACCAAAATCAATTAATTTCATTTGATAATTTGAAGAAATTAAAATATTTTCTAATTTAATATCTTGATGTGATATTCCATTTTTATGAATAATTTCTATTGAATTTAATATTTGTTTAAATATTATTTTTCCTATTATTTCACCAAATCCTCTTAAATTATTATCTAAATTTATATAATTTGATAATTTTCCATTTTCTGAATATTCAAATATGTGATATAAAACTTGATAAGATTTTTGATCTTTTGATTTTATTAAAATATCTTTTCCTGAATCATAATATTTTATTATATAAGGTGAATTATTTTGTATTTTTTTATTTATATATCCTTCTTCAATAAACATTTTTTTATCATATGTTTTTTTACATATTTTTATTGCAAGTAATATTTTCTTTGATGTTGAGTCTATTTTTCTTCCACTATAAACTCTACTTGATAAACCTTTTCCTATTTTGTTAAAAAGAATGTATTTATTTCCTAAAACTCCATAAAAATCTGGACAAGTTAATTTTAATTTTGTTATTATTGATTCATTCAAATTAGAAGTATTATCTACCATCAAATTTTTTTTATTTCACAAAATAAATTTATTTTAATATTTATAATTTTAATAAATATAATAAATTATATTATAAAATTATATTTTATTATATTATTTTTATTTTTTTTGTGTGTTACAATAAAAAAATTTTTTAATTTATTTATTTTTAGTTTATTAAAATGCAAACTCTAATTTAATATTTGTTTTATTTTTATATTTCTTTGATATAAAATTATATTTCTCAGGAATATTAACTTTAATTAAATTTCCTCCAGTAATTGAATATTTATCAACAAAACAAATCATACTAATATGACAATTACAAATATAAACATTATCAGTAATATTATTTGATTTGATTAAAACACTTCCTTTCATATTTGTATTAGTACTACTTCTTAAATTATTTAATTCCCAATTTATTTCTTTATTCTTTTCATCAATATCAAATTTACCATAACTTCCAGCAAGATTTATATTTCTTATTTCTGATAATGAATCATTTTCAATATTTATTTTTAAATTAATTTTTATATTTTGAATCTCATATATTTGTTCTTTAATTTTTCTTTCATTTAATTCAAATGTAATATTAATTTTATCATTTGTAACTGAAGAATTAGCATTAATTGAAAAAGGTAATTGAATAAAATTATTTTCTAATAATGGAATCATTTTTATTATTGTAAATTTTCCATGTTTACTTTTTAAATCAATTGTTTTCTTTTTTATAATTTCTTTCCTTTTTGTAGTTACATTTTCATCAACACTAAATGATAATATTTGATAAGGAATATTTAATAACATATTTAATGGAACATTTTCTTGAATATTAGAATTTGCAATTATTTCACTGTAACATTTATTAAAAATTATATTTGATTTTTTATCTAAAGTTATATAAAGATTATCAATATAATCAAAAAATATATTTTGAAATTGAGTTTTATCTTCATTTTTATACATGTAATTTTCATTTTTATTAAGTTGTAAATTTGATAAATAATTTTTTAAAACATTTGAATTATAATTTTTAGCAATTCCCATAATTTTTTCACTTATTTTATCTTTTATTCCATATGGTGAAGTTAAAGTAGAAAGAACAAATGTATCATTAAAATTTGGAATTCCTTTTGTTAAAAAATGATCAATCATTAATAAAATTAAAATTATATTTTCTCTAATTAAAGTTTTATTTGGATATTCATTAAAAGCATATTTTAAAGTATTATGAATTAAATTTAAAATTGAATAATATGATGGTACATATATTTCTTCATCTGATATTATTATTACATAAATTAAATCATAATCATTTTTTTCACTAAATTCTTCATGTTTTATTGGGAGAAAAATTATTAATTTATTTCCTATTTTATATAAAGGTGAATAATTTTCTATATTATTTGAAAGTATGTCAGTAATATTTAAAATAAATTTTTGAATTATTTCTTTATTATTTGATTCTATAAATTCCTTTGTTAATAAAATTTCTTTTGATTTTAAACTAATAATAAAAAATGTTTCCATTATATTTAAATAATAAAAAAATTAAATAAATATTTTTAATAATATATTAATTAAAAATAAATAAATTAAACTTGTTAGTTTATTTTTTTTATTTAATATATAATTATCTATGTTCTAAACAAATGATAATTTATAAAATTTTATTTATTTTATCTAAATAAATTTAATACCTGACTACTTAATAATTATATTTTTTTTCCTAATCACATTTATACTCATTAATTTTCTTTAACTATTTTATTATTGTTAATATATAAAGTATTTGTTATATTTATACTACAATATAAAAAACTTTTAAAAAGATAAAAATATAAATAAATTTTCCTTTATTCTTTTTTCACACTACCCAAATACGGATTAAAAATTTGAGGAATATTTTTGGAATTATCTCCTGTTCCCAAGTAATTATTAATATTACCAATATTCATGTTTATATTATTTACAATTTGACTATCATTTACATTATTCTTTTCTTTTGAATTTTTAGATAAATTATTAAAATTGTTATTTTTATTTATTTCATTTCCATTCGAAAAATTTTGATTATCGAAGGATTTAATATTATTTTTTGATATATTATTTAAATTAAACATTGGATAATTTAAAAATGTATTATTTGGTTCGAAATTATAAATATTATTAAATTGATTATAATTAAAAGGAAAAAGATTATGATTATAAACAAAAGGAATATTTTGAACTTTATTAATATTTTCAAATAAATAATTATTTGTAAAATTATTTATATTATCGTGATTAAAATTAATTTGATTTTTATTATTTTTTAATATATTTTCATTATTAGATATTAATTTTGATTTTTGTGGAAGTTCTGAAAATAAAGATGAATACTAAAATATATTAAATAATTTTTTACATCTTTTAATGTAACAACACTATTACTTTGAATTGGAGTTTTTAAATATTTTAAGGAAAAATTTTCAACTGATTCATCTGAACAAAATACAGATAATTGTTTATTGTCTTTTGATACAATTGCAACTAAAATTTCTGCATCACATAACAATGAAAGTTCCATTGCCTTTTTTATTAATCCTTTCTTTCTTTTTAAAAATGTTATATTTCTATTTCTTTCGCTTTTTATTCTTTCAATTTTTATTTTGTTTCTACCCATTTATTAATTAATATGAAGTCAATTTATTTTTTGTATTAATGTAAACTTAAAAAAGATTTTAATTATTTATTAGGAATATTATTTTTTATTTAAATATTTTCATTCATTTCTAATAATATAATATTCAAATAATTAATTAAATACTACTAATTCATTTAACTATTATTAAACTTGAATATTATTTATTTAATATTCAAAAAGAATTTTTTACAAAATTTACTTTTCAATTTTAATTTTTATTTTTTATTGGTAATTTTAGAAATTAAAATACTTCTTTTACTTTTGTCCAATTATTTATTAATTTAAAATGGATAAAATTGATAAACAATAAACAAATATTTTTTCTATTTACAAAATAAATTTGATTAACAGTTAATCATATTTTCTTGATTTAGATATTTATTATAGGTAATAAGAAAAAATTATAAAAAGCAAATATAGAATAATACTTATAAAAAATTTATAATAAAGAAGATATCAATTAACTTTTTATTAATTGAACTCAATCAAAAGAATGAAAAAAAGTTATTTAATATCAAATTTACTTAAAATCAATAAAAAAAAACCCAATTTCCAAAAATCAAAAAACAAAAAAAAAAATATTACTTTCACTCTTTCAAAAAAAAAATGCAAAAAAAATAAATATTTTCAACATCAAAAAAAAACATTTTATATTTTTTATAATAATAAAACTGGAGAAAAAAATATCCAAAATTAATATAAAAATAAAATAAAAAAAATGGTCTCAAACATAGAAACATCCTTTCTCAAAGGTGAAATTGTTTGGGCAAAAGTAGAAGGATTCCCATGGTGGCCTGGTCAAATAAAGAAAATATTACATGTACATGATGATCAATTTCAAAAAAACTTATATCAAATTAATTTTATTGGTCATTCTTCTTATATCATTCTTCCTATATCAAAAATAGATAAATTTGAAGATAAATTTGATAAATATTCAAAGAATACAAAAACTAAAAAACACAATAACAAATTACTGAATTCAATTAAAAAAGCAAAAAAAATGAATGAAAAATATAAAAACTTAATTTCTCTTAAAAATGATGATGAAGATTCAAATTCTTCAAGTTCTATAATCTCTATAATTGAAGAAAATGATAGACTTGAAAATAATTATTTATCTAAAAAAGTTAAATTTAATGATCAAGAAGTAAAAATTAAAAAAGATAAGGGAATAAATACAATAAATAGTGATTCTAATATTTTTTCAAATCCTAAAAATATTAAAATAAATATTAAAATAAATGTCACAAATAGTAATAATAATACTGTTATTAGTACTTTTAATTCAAATGATCATAGTCCAATATTAGAAAAGGAAAAAATTAGTGAGAATGAAAAAGAAAAATTTAAAGACAATTCATATAAAGAAAATGATATTAAGAAAAAAAAAAACTCAAATGAAGAATATGAAAATGAAGATGAAGGTTTAAATAATAATTTAGTTAAAAATATTATGAATAACTTAATTAAATATCAAATTGAAACTCCAAATACACATATTCATGAATTAATTTTGAAAGAATTAAATAATTTATATAACGAATTTCAAATTATAAATAATCAAAATATATATTCTTTAATTAGAGATATTATTCCTATTCTTAATTCTTTATCTTATAATAAATATGGAGATATTGTAGAAAAAAGTAATAAAATATTATTTTTTATAATTGAAAGAGTCATTGATGAAATATTTCAAATAAATGATGATGAATTAACTGAATTACAAGAAAGTGTTAAAAATATAGATATTAATGAATTACAAAAAGAAATAATTAAAATATTTCCTGATAATGATAAAAAATATTTAAGAAATAATGTTAAAAAAAATATTATACCAAAAATAAATGAAGAGAATATAAATAAAAATGAAATAAGTAAAAGTACAAATTTTATTATTGATAATTTTGTAAAATTAACAAATGAAGAAGATTTAAAATCAAAAAATGAATTAAATTCAATTATAAATGATTTTTATGATATTACATATAATAAAAAAAATTATTTAGATAAAAAATCAGCAATTATAAGAAAGCAAATTTGCATTAAAATGTTTAAATTTCTAAAAAAAATTCTTCCTGAAACTCAAGATAATGATTTAAAAAAAATGATTATTTTTTTAGAATATAAAATTAGAATAGAAGACCCTAAATTAGGTGAAAAATATATAAAACAAATTAAGGCATTTTTTAAAAAAATGAAAGAAAAATTTAATAGAAAAAAATAAAAACCTTATAATATATAATAATATATTTATTATGTTAAATTTTAATTATAGATTCAAATTAATTAATTCATATAATAAATTTCTGATTTACAATTTTAAATATACTTATTATTTAATAATAAGTACTTTTATTATGTTTTCCTATTTTTTCTTTAGAATTTTCAGAAATAGTTCCTCTACTTGAATTATTATTTTTTTGAATTTGAAGTTTATAAAATAAATTATTTTTTGGATTTGAATTATTAACATTTATAATTAAAATATTATTTTCAATTGATTTATTTGAATTATTATCATCATTTATTTTATTTTCTTTATTTGGTGATTTTGTTTCTTCTTTTGTAATAAAATCAACTTTTTTTTTATAATAATCAGAATAATTTTCTATTTTCCTTGTTTTTTTCTTAAAATTATAATTATTTTTTGAACAACTTCTACTAAATTTTTTTCCATCACTCTCATTTAATAATTTTTTTTTACTTATTTCATTTTCTTGTGTTTTAATATTTATATTAAATTTATTTTTCCTTTGAGATAAAAAATTTCCTGGAATATTTATATTTAAATTATTTTTTTTAGGAATTTGAAAATTATTTTTATTATTATTAATTGAAAAATGTTCTGAACTTTTTTGTGGTAATGGAATTTTTAATCTTTCACTTATATTTTGAGGTGATTTTATACTAAAATTTTCATTCATTTTTGAAACAATTTTACTATTACTAATTATTTTATTTTCTTTTGGAAAATAATTTTCATATCTTGAATTATTACTATGAATATCTATTTTTCCTATAACAACTTTTTCTTGAGGAATATATTCAAATAAAATATTATTTTTATTTTCATTAATTAATTTATCATCTATTTTATCATTTAATTGTTTTTTTGAATATTGTTGAATAGTATCTTCAAAAAAATTTATTTTTTTTTCAAAATATTGAGTTTTTAAAGTATCTTTCTTATTATCATCTTTATTTTCTTTTTGAATATTTTGATTATTATTATTTTGATTATTATTATTAATATTATTATTATTTGGAGTAGTATTTAAAATTGAAGAAAAATTAATTTCTTTAGTTTCATTTTGTTGTTTATATTTATCTTGATCATATTCTTCAACTTGAGTTGCTTCAATATCATTTTTTTGAGTAAGTGAAATTAAACTTTTTGATTGTTGAAGATTTAAATTTATCATTGATTCAAAAAGTGAAGTTTTATCTTGAAAAATACTATTACTTCCAGTTTCAGGATTGTGTTCAATTTTAAAATCATCTTTTGTATTTAGTTCAATTAATTCTTTAAATTCAGTATTATTTTCTATATTAAAATCGGTTTCTGTATTTAAAGTTACTTCATTTTTTGTTATTTTATATTCTTCTGTATTTACAACATCAAATTCAGATGAATTCATTGAATTATTATCTTGTTTATTTTGATTATTATTTTTTTTTTTAATTACTCCTCCTTTTAAATTACTATTTATACTACTTATACTTGAAAATAATTCATTATTTTTATGTATATCTTTTTCTTTTGTTATTTTATTGTCTTCATAATTTAGATAATTATTATTATTATGAATATTATTATTATTTTGGATATCTTCTTCAATCTGAAAATGAATTGATTCTTGCTCTCCATTATCATCACTTATAATTATATCATTATTAATTTGATTATAGTTGTTTTTTTCTAGCATTA
>JAEEGK010014789.1_pt1 | contig 17395 bp, 11 predicted proteins | sample 8958771 | NCBI WGS metagenome assembly JAEEGK01 (sample SAMN16246547, study PRJNA631951) | gut metagenome | biome: gut microbiome; feature: rumen; material: SC-attached | host: Bos | place: Iran: Karaj | collected 2018-10
TCCTTTTTGATTTTTATTTGTTTGCCAAACATAACATTATTTTTGTTAATTCATGGTTTATTTTCAGAAATTAATTATTTTTTATTCTTTTTACAATTTCAATTAAAATTTATTTCATTACTGTTATAAAAATCCCATTAAAAGAAACTAAATCTTCAAAAGTTAAATTAAATTCTAAATAAATAACTAAAAGAATTTCATAAATTTCTAAATTAATAAAAATATATTGATTTCCTTGAATTCCATTAATATGAAGAAGAATAGTTGTTTCTTCTTTGTTTGAAAATATACATAAAATATTTTAAATGATAAATAGAATTTAGATTATGAAAAAATCATTAAATCCACTAATATTATAATAAATGATATTCTTATTTTACAAGTAAATATTTTTTTTTCTCATTGAAATAAGTTGAATATTAATATTGAATTTCTTTTATATTATCTAATTTATATCCTTTTAAACTTTCTTTTATATTTAAATTAATTAAAGTGTAATATTCATCATAAATAAATTAACTTCTTATATAGTATTTATATTATATAATTGAGTATCTAATTTATTAATGCTATCAAAATGTCAATTTTGTGTATTATACCCATACAGATAATTTATATGAATTGTTTAAAAACATTGATATGTCTTTATATAATGTGAATGACTTATGTATAAATTTGGAAAATATTTCATTTCATAATGTTAATAGAAGAATTAATAAATAATTTATATTGTTTTATAATTTTATTGAAATAATTTTAATAGTTTATTTTATTTTTCATAATTGTAAAAAATATTATTTTTTAATTTTTAATTTAAGAATATAAAAGATAATTTTCTCTTTTGGAAAAAATTATTGAATTAATTTTAATATATATTTTTTAAAAAATAAGTTTTTTCATATTTCCATAACTTATGAGTTATTAAAATATATATTTTGATTAAAGAATAAAAATAATATAATAATATTTAAAATTTTTAAAATATGACATCAAAAAAAGAAACATCAAGATTAGATGATAATTTGATATCAATAAAAGTATATATTTCAATTGAATATGATGAAAATAAAATAAATGAAAATATATCATTAAGTTTTAGAAAATATATTTCAGTAAGAGAAATGTTAAAAGAAATAGTAGATAATTTTAACTCTCATTTTGAAAAACATAAGATTAAAATTAAACTTAAACCAGAAGGTTTAGGTTATGGATTAATTGAATATCAAAAAATATCATCTGAAGAAAAAAATAAATTACATAAACAAAAAATATTTGAAAAAAGACAAAAATTAATTGAATTAAATATAAATAATTTTAGATTAATATATGATCCAAGAGATATAATGATTAATTTTGAAAAAAAAGGTTTTTCTTGTTTTAATTGTTCTATTATTTAAATTATTTAATTATCATATATAAAAAATTCAAAATAATTTTTTTAAAATATAACTTTGAGATATTATTAATTTTGTTTTAAAATTTAATACTTCAAAATATATAATTTTTTATATTTTAGTGTTTAAATTTTTATTTAAGGAATTCTTATCTTTTATTAAAGGAATATTTGTTTTTTCAATATTATTATTTAGAGTAAATTTATAATAATTCAAATTTAAATTTTCTCTACAAAATAAACTTGATAAAAAAACATATAATGGAAGAAAATTATTTTCTTTTAATACAGAAGTAATAAAAGATGTAGCATAAACTATATATCTTCTTTTAGGATAATCAAATTTATATTCTTTTTTTCTAAAATAAATAATTGGTGATTTCTCATAATTACACATTGAAATGAATTTATAAATATTAGGAATGTTACTCATAAAAAAATTTCTCATTTTTTCAATTATTTGTTTTGTTTTTTCATTCTCATTTCTATAATAAGCATTTTTCTTATTGAAAAATATAATAATTTTATCACAACAATTATTCCATTTTGATTTATATTTTTCCATTATTATAAAATATAAATATTGAAAATTATTTAAACTAAATATTATAATTATACTTATTTTTTTTTAATAATATATAAAAAAAATATTATATAATATAATAATATAAAAAATGGGAGACAATTCAAATAATAATTTACCAAATGAAACTAAGTTTTGTGATGGAATTTATTTAACCAAAATTAATAATAATAAAGAACATGATCATAATTTTATAAATGTTGAAGGAGAAAAATTTATATATCATAATACTGAAGAATTATTAACAATACTTGAAACAGAATTTAATGAATTTGGAGAAATTGTTCAAAAATTATTTGAATCAAATGAAGAAATGTTAAAATTTGATCCTAATGATTATGATTTAATTCAAGCAAGACAAGAAAATTTAGAAATTATTCAAATAAAATTAAAATCAATGAAAGATATTCAAAATAAAGTTAAAAATATTTGTCCAAATCATCCAATAGTTAATGTTGACATTTTTTCATTGTTTATTAATGAAAAAAAAAATGAAGATAATAAAAAAGATATTAATATTATGAGTGATGAAGAAAAAAAAAAACAAGATGATTTAATATTAAATATGATTAATGAAATTCCTTCTCAGAATAATAATATTAATGAAAAAAATAATAATACTGAAAATAATGATAAAAATGATATTATCACGGAAATTGATTTGTAGATTCTAATAAAATTTAAATAATTAATTATTAATAAAAAATTTTATAATTTATTTTAATTAAACTATATTTTCACTAATATTAAAAATTTAATATTTTGATTGTATTACAATTTATACATTTGAGGAAAAAGATTCATATATTATTTAATATTTTATTTAAAATTTAATCTTCTTTTTGTATTTGAATTAACACTTTGAGTTCTTCTAATTGTTTTAAAAGGTTTATGAAATAAATTATCTCTACTACTTTTACATATTTTTTGTTTTTTATTATTATCAACAATAAGTAATATTCTTTGATACCATTTAATAAAATCTTCATAATTAATAAAAATACATTCTATTCTTTTAATATTATTAAAAATAATTGAAAATGAAAAATAATGACATAAAACAGATTTAATTTTCTCATTATCAGTCATTTTAATTTTTCTATTTTCTCTTAAATTAATGAATTTATTTATATTTAAATTATAACTTTTTTCATTTTTCTTTTTAATTTCATTATTATATTTTAAATAGGATTTATGAATATTAATAATATTATTCATATCACAAGTTACATTATTAATTCTTTTTATATCAATTTTTAAAGATTCTTCTAAAAAATGATTTTTAACATTAATTTCATTTTCATTTATTTTTGGTTTTAATTCTAATAAATTTTTTTCAAAATTTATAAATAAAAAACCTTGTAAATAACCAAAATTTTGAGGAGAATTTTCATAATATTTTAAAGGATCAAAAACCTTTTGATTTTTTTTAATTAATTTAAAATAACAGAATGATTCATTTAATTTATAATTATAATTAAAAATATTTGAATCATTTAAATTATTATTATCAATATCAGTAATTTTTTTTTCATTTATTTTAGGAGATAAATAATTATTTGATTTTAATAAAGAATTATTTATATTACTTGAAAAAGAAATAATATTTTTTCTACATGTTGTATTTATACTACTAATTTGACTAATATCTGATTCTGATTTGTAAGTTGAAATATTTATTTTATTTGCTGATAGACTTTTTGTGATTATTCTTTTTTCTGAAGTTTCATTATCATTTGTTTCTTTTTCATTTATTGATTTTTTTGAAAAAGATTGAAATATTCTTTTATTTATTGATTCTTTTTTTTTTTCAATTTCTGATAATAAGTCATTTAATTCATTTTTTTTTCGAATTATTTTTAATAAATATTTTTGACAATTTTCTTTATTTAATTTTAAATTATTTTTTTGTTCAATATATTCTTTATTTATAAATTTAATATCTTTTTCTATTTTTGAATTTATTGAATTGATTTTTAAAATATATTTTAATATTAAATAAATTAAATTTTCTTGTTGAATTCTATCATTTAAAATATTATGAAATAACTCATTAATTGGATTAAAGAAATTATTAATTACGTTTTTTGCATTTTTAATTAAATAATTTTTATCTCCTATTTCATTATAAATTTTATTTAATATATCTGTCATTTTAATTTTTGTTTTATTTTGAATTTTAACATTGAAAGTTTCTAATAATGAAATTAAATCATTATAAAAGTTTTTTTTATTACTTAATTGAATATCATTAATACTGATTTGAACATTATTTAATAAAGATTTTAGAGAACAATTATTATTTATTTCATTAATTTTATTTTTTAAAATCTCTTCAAGTGATTCTTTATTGGATAAATAATTTTCTAATTCTTTATTAATATCATTTTTTTCTGATTTTAATTCTAATAATTTGTTTTCTAATTCAGTAATTTTCCTATTTGTTTTATTTTCATTTTCTATTATTTTATCAATTTCATTTTTAATTTTATTTGATTGATTTCTTAAAGATATTAACTCATTTTTAGATAAAAAATCAAAAGTTGAAAAAGAAGTAGAGATTTCAGAATTATTTTGTGATTCATTATTAAATATGTTATTAGGTGATAAATATGTTTTTTTTTGAATATTTTGTTTACCTTTAATATAATCTTTAAATGTATTAATTGATTTTGTCAAATTTTTATATTCAAAATTTATTTTAAATGGTTGTATTCTATAACTATTTTCATTTTTTTTTGAATTACTAAATGATAAATCTGAATATTCTTCTTGAGAAGACTCTTTTAATAATGAATTCATATTATCTTATGAAATAATTAAAAAATAAATTAATTAAATTTTGATTAATAGATAAAGAAATATTATTTTATATAATTTAAAAATATTAATTATTTGAATTTAAATAAAATTAAATAAAGTAAATATGAATGATGAGCATATTTCTTTTTATAATAATAAATTTAATAAAAATGATGATGATGAAAAAGAAATTTTTTTGAATCATTTTTTTTCAGAAAAACAAATAGATAATAAATTCTGTTGTTTTAATTATATAAGTAAAATACCTTTATTTTGTTGTTTTTTTTGGATATTTTTTATATTGTTATTTATTTTATTAACATTTTTATTATTAACATTTCATTACTTAATAAATAAATTAAATCAAGCAATAAATGTAAAATATTTTTCAAAAGAAATAATAAATCCAATTATAAATAGTAATTTAAATTATACTCAATCATTTAATATAAGAAATAAAATAATGGATGATATCATTTTAGAAAATAAAATATATAATTTAAGAATTTTTACAGAATTTTCAAAATTATTAGCTGGTCAATTTACAATAGATAATAATTTTAGATTTAAATATTATTGTAATATTGCAATAAATAAAGAATCTTATGATGCTTTTATTTATACAAAAGGAATATATTGTGATTATAATTGTCCTTATATTAATTTATTTCAGCAATTATCTTATTACTTAAAAACTTTTTATAATAATCTTGATTATAAAATGGTTGATTATACAAATAATTATTTACCTTTTAATTCAGTATTTAATATTAAAGAAATAATGATTTATAATTATAATTATAATGAAAATTATACAAGATATTTAACAATATGTGATGATTGGTCAGATGAATATGGTTTTTTACATAATTTAATAAGTGACAGAACAATAATTGATAATATTAGCCAATCTTTTGAAGATTATTCTGAAAATTATACTTTTTTAGATTTTTTTATCGAAAATAATTATACATCAAATCAAAAAATTTCATATTTAAAATTTCATAAATTTAAATTAAATATTGTAAATAAAGAAGAAGAATTTTTTATAGTAATGAGAATGGGAAGTAGGACAATAATAAATTTATTTAATAAACAACTTGATAATTTAACAACAATAATTCCAATTACAAATTTAAAAGAATATAAAAATGAATATCATTTTTTTTTAGGTAGTTCAATGCTAATAAATTATTTTAAATATGGAATTAAAAATGAAATTGATTCAGGAAATTATTCAAATATTTTATCAAGATTTGATATTAATATTGATTATGTAGTTTCAAGTATAAATAAATTTTTTGAAATTTTTTTTTATGAAAATGAAGATGAAAATAATAATAAATTCAGTTTATATAATAAAAATTGGGAACTTGAATATTCTTTTATAGGACAATTATTTAATGAGATTTTAAAAGAAGATTTTAATTATGAATATAATTTTACTAAAGCTTGTTTAAAAAAAAATTTATTAGCTTGTCAAATGAAAGAAAAACCAAAAAATATTTATGAATATGAATTAGAATATTTAAAAAGTAATAGTGATTATGATGAATCTATTGAAGATATTTTATATGATATTCAAAATATTTCAAATATTATCATAGAAAATTATGGAGAAAAAAAATTTGGTAAATCAAAAATTATTATTAATAATTCAATTTTTAATTTTGAAAATTCACCTATATATACAGATAAAAAAGTAATTATTTATAATCATACTATTAATAATATGCATTGTAAAAATATTGAATTTTTAGATGTAAATTTGTATTCAACAGTTAAAATTAAATTTATAAAATCAATGAATATGACAAAAAAAATAACTCATATATTATTAGTTTGTATTAGTATTTTTATTTTTACTATATCATTAATTATAATAAGTATAGAAATAAAAAAAACTACAAAAAGAATTAAAACAATAAGTTATTTAAAAGATATGTTATTTAGTAAAAAAAATGATTCATATTTTTATGAAGAAAATACTTCATCATATGATTTTTATGATGATAATTCATCAGTTTCAATTATTTCAAATGAATCACCAAAACAAAATTTTAATGAAGACTATAATTCATTAATTGATAAAGATAATAAAAATGATACAATTAAACCTTTAATAATAAAACATAATAAAAAAAATAATGATATTCCACCTTGGGATAAAAGAAGAATATTTGAAAAGTATTTTTTTGAAAGAAGTAATAGAGATATAGTAAATTTTACTTATAAACATTTAAAAGAAGTTTTAGAGAATATTGATAATTATTCAAGTGAAAAAAAATTTAAAGAAAAATTAAATTTTTTAAAAAGAAGATATAAATTAGATAATGAAAAACAAGGAAAAAAAGATAATAAATTAGCTTCTGATATTTATCAAGCTTTATCAAAATTAGATATAATAAACTTAAATGATATTTCTTATAATATTTATTATAATCAATCTTATGCTTTAAGTCAAAATTTTAAAATGTTTAATACTATTTTAGAAAATGCAAAAAATAAACAATCTGTTCCTTTAAGAAATAATAAATTTATTAATTTTGAAGATATTTTGAAAATTATTTATTATATTAAAAAAGAAAAAATACAAAAATTAATTGAAGATATTTATTATAATGATTTAAGAGTTAAACATAGGAGAATTGAAGATATTGAATATGAATTAAAAAATCCTCCTTTAACACCAAGAAAACCAATAAAGTAATTAATTATTCGAAATAATTTTATATATATATAAAAAAATTTTTAAAAATTAAATCTATTTTCAAAAAATATATTTTCGAATTGGAAAATAGTTATTTAATAATATTATAGAATTTTATAAATATAATAATAATATAATGTCTAAAATACCTTTATATGAATTAATATTAGAAATAAAATATAATGAATGAAAATTTATATTCTTACAAAGTGAAAACTCAATAATTATAAATGCTCAAAAATCAAAAGTTTATAAAATATATTAAAAAATATTAACTTTAAATGATTTTTTTAAATATATATAGTTTAAATTCAAATATTTCAAAAAATAATTTATTAGAAAAATTTAACTCTTTGTTTTTACAAAATAAAATAAAATTAAAAGAAGATAATGATTATTTAAAATTATCATTTGAAAATAATAAAGAACTAATATTATATAATAAAGAAAATATTGATTCTTTTATTCTTTTAGAATCTATATAATTAAATAAACAAAAATTAAATGAGAAAGAAATAAAAAAAAATAATAACAAACTTCAATCCAATAAAAATAAAAGCACATAATTCATTTATATCATTAATATCAATATTTCCTTGTGGTAATATAATTTAAGTTTCTTGTAATCTTTCAATTAAAATATGGGATAATAATTTAACATTAATACAAAAAATAATAAATGCACATTTAAATTGGATTTATTATGTTGATATTAAAGATAATAACACTTTTATAACATCAACAGTTGATAGAAATATAAATATTTGGAAAAAAAAGAAAATAAATTTCAATTATTTTTAAATATTAAAAAAACCCATAATTCATATATTAAAAAAAACAATATTTAATAATATGAATGATAATATTATTTCTTTTTCTGGAGATGGAAAAATTAAAATTTGGGAATTAAACATAATAAAACATAACAAAATATAACAACCTTACATTTTGGATATAGACTTTTTTCTATTTTATTATTATATGATAAGAAGTTATTAATTTCTTCAGGAAAGATTGATTCAAAATTTTTTAATAAGAATAATTTTGAATTAATTTGTTATATTAAAGATGCAAAATATGATAATTAAAATTGTTAAGTAGAATTGATTTAATAGATTAATTATGGGTGAATCTTTATCTATTTATATTGTTTTAATTAATGAAAAAAAAGTTATTAAAAAAATAAACATTGATTTTAAATGTTCTACAGTATATGTTTTGAAAAATTATAATATATTTTTATGTGGTGGAAATTCAAAAAATTTTTTAATTTATTCAACAGAAAATTATAAATATATTCAAATTATTAATGAAGCACAAAATAGTTTTATAAATGGATTTTTATTAATTAATAATAATCAATTATTGTCTTATTCTGATGATTTTAATATAAATATTTGGAAAATTGAATAATGGTTTTTTAAATATTTAATCCTTTTTTAAGCAAGTTTTTATTAATAATATTAAATGAAAACTAAATTTAATTTTTAATCAAATAAAAATTAAAATCAACTTAAGAATGACTTATTTCAGAAAATAAATTTTTTAAAAACACTTTAAATTCCTTATATTCAATTTTTTTATTTTTATTTGAATCGACTATTGAAATAATTTTTTTAATTTCATCATCACTTGGCTTTGATAAATTTAAATCATCAGAAATTCTAAAAATTTGATGTCTAAATTCATTATAATCAACAATATGATCTCCATTTAAATCTGATTCAAAAAATAATGTTTTTGCTGCATTTTCAAATTTTGTTTCATCTTTTAATAATTCTAAAACAATTTTGTCCATTTTTTTATTTTATTATTTATAGTGTGTTATTTGTTTATTTATTTTAATTATAATTTATATTAATTTTTTTTAATATATATTTTTATATATATTTATAAATTTGATTATAATATTAAAAAATTTATTTACAAAAAAATATTTAAAGCAATCAAAATATTAATTATATTTTATATAAATGAAAATCTATTTTCTTTTAATTATATATTTAATTAGTCTTAATCATATTAAAGGTGAAAAAATAAATGAATTGAATTTGAATTCAACAAATAATTTATCATTAAATAATAATTCTGAAATAATTCTAAAAACATCAATTCAAAAAGAAGAAAATAATAATTTTATAATATACAATTTTTATCATGAAAATAATACAAAAATTCACATTTATATATCAAATCAAATACAAAAAGCAAATAATAAAGAAACTATATACAAACTTCCATTATATGGAGAAAAAAAAATAATAATTCCAAAATCATATTTTAAATTAGAAAATATTCTTTATATTAATATATCTTGTGAATATAATTGTTTATTTGAAGTTAATGTTTATTCTTTTAATTTAATAAATATTGAAGAAGAACAAACAATTTCATTTAGTTCTTATGAGAATGAATATATTTTTAAATATGAATATTCAATTAATAAAATTAAAGATGAAAATGGTATTAGAAAATATATTTATGCTTATTCTACACATTTTGAAAATTTTAATATGGAAATTTTGTATATTAATGAAGATTTAAAAGAAGAAAAATTAAATGAAAATGAAAAATTTATTCAAGGATTTTTTTATGAAATTAATAAAAATATATATAAAATATGTGATAAATGTTATTTTAAAATATTAATAAAAAATATTAAAAAAGATTCATTTATTTCTTTAAATATCGACAATCATTATTCAAATAATAATTTAATAAAACCAAATAAAAGATATTTTGGTTTAATAGAAAATAAACAAAAAGAATGTTTTTACTTTAAAACAATAGATAATTTAGAATATTTTATTGAATTCTTTATGGATAATCCATATAATTCATTTGAATTTGAAAATCTAGAAAAAAAGAAAAAAATAATAGATTATAGTAAAACAGAATATTTTATAAATGAAAAAGAAGGACAAATTTGTTTAAATAGAATTTCAGATTCAAAAATAACAAAAACAATATCTTATCAATTTATAATATACAATGCAGATAAAATGACAATAAATCAACCTTATATTTCAATAATAGATAATTCCTTTTTAATAGAACGAAAAATAAAAAATAGAAAATCTCATATTTATAGACCTTCAGTTTTAAATAAAAGAAATGAAAAAATGAATTTTTACATATATAATAATAATGGTTATTTTTTAGTACAAAAATTTACTTGCGAAAATTTTCCTTTTTGTATAATCAATGATTCAAGTGGAAGAAGTTTAAATATAAGTACAATTAATTATTATTCTTTTGGAAATGAATTTTATGGTACAATTGATAATTATAATCCAAATTTTTTTTTTCCTAAAACAGATTTATTAATTATTCAATGTTTAAGTGGAAGAGATTTTTATGGTGAAGAAGATGAAGGAAAATGTAGTTTTAATATAATATTTTACAGTATAAATGATATTATTCATATAATTCCATATGAAAAATTTTCTTTTTTAAATTATGAAAATAAACAAATTAATTTGACAATAAAATTTTACATCAGAGAAAACAATAATAAACAAATATATATTAATACTTATACAAAACAAGGAAAAACTTATCCAAATATAAAAAATTCTCCTAAAGATATTCAAATATTTTATTATGGAAATTTAATATCAATTGAATATTCAAATGAAAATAATGATAATATAAAATTTTATGAAATTAATATTATAAATAATGGAAAAGATTTAACTTCATTATTAATTTTTATTGGTGAAAATATTGAAAGAACTGAAGAATATTTTTGGTTAAATCAAGATATTTTAGTTACGTTATCAAATAAAAATAAAAAGAAAAAATTAATAATTGATCATATTTCATTAACTCCTGGTGGAATTGAAATTAATGATTTAATTACTCATTTTAATTTTTTAAATTGTGATGTTAATGTTAATTTTAATTTAAATGGTAGTAAAATTTATAAAAATGAAAAAATGGATAATTTTCTTTATTATAATATTGAAAAAGATTTTAGTGAATTTTATGAAAGAATTGAATTTGATATTGATTTAATTAATATATATCAAAATGAAGAAATTTGTATGATTTACTTTAATTCTTATTTATTAAATAATTTTGAAAATATAAATGTAATACCAATTATTTTGAATGAAAATATTCCAAGTACAATGCTTTTTGATAGATATACAGTTACAGATATTACATATAATTACATTATCTTTGATTATGAAAAGTCAATAATTATAAATATAGAATACAATGATTTTACAATTTTTCATTTGCAATATGAATTAAATATGGATTATGGAGGTAAAAAATTTTATTTATATCATAGTAAGAAAATAATAATTTATCCAAATGAAATCAAAGAAAAATGTCAAAAAGAATTATTATGTTATTTATTTATTAAACTAAGTATAGGAAAAACTGATTTATATGAAAATTTTACAAAAAAAGTTTTATTTACAATAACAGTAAAAACAATGGATGAACTTCCAGTAAATTATTTAAATAGTAATACTTTATTTAATGATATTATAATTGGAAAACATATTCAATATTATTATTCAAATATTGCTTTAAATGAATATGGAACAATTGTATTAAATAATAAGAAAGGAAGTGGTTTTTTATTTGCAAAAATTTATTCAAGTTCAATATCAAATTATATTCCAAATTGGCAAAATAAGATATATTTACCTACAAAAGATGATAAACAAGAAGAAAATTTAATTTTTGATATTAATAAAAATGAATTAACATTTACTGAAAAACATACATCAAAATGTATTTTAAATTATAAATGTCAAATATTAATTGCAGTAATGAGTAATGATTATATTGAAGAAAAAGATAATGAAAAAAGTATTTATGAATATTCAATTTATTTAATTAAAAATAAAAAAGATATTCAAAATTCAATAGTAACAATATTACCAAATGATTATATTCATGGAAATTTAAATGATACTTTATTTAATAATTATTATTTATATTATAAATATAAAATTCCTTATAAATCAAAAGGAGTTAATTTTGATATTCATTGTAAAACTTGTATCTTAGTAATGAATATAAATGAAAAAGAATTACCAAATAAAAATAAATATTTATTTAAATTAGATGTTATTAAAGATAGACCTTTTAAAATATTATTTAATGATTATGAAAAATATGAAAATAAATATTTAATAATTGGAATTGGTTGTAATTCTTTTGATGATGTTAAATTTACTTCTTTTTCTTTTAAAATTTATCCAATTTATGAAAAACCAAATAAAGAATATACTTTAATAAATAGTGAACATCCTTCTATTTGTTTTAAAGAATGTAGATTCATTATTCCAATTGAAAAATATGATTTAATTAAAAAATTAATTATTAGTGTTTCAAATAATAAAGGAGAAAGTAATAAAAATGTAAATATAAGTGCTGATTTATATAATAATGATTTATATATTATTCAAGTTTTTTCTGTTTCTGGATTCCATAGTGGTGATTATTCTCCAATAGAAACATTTATTAAAAATGATAATCGTAATTATTTAGAAATTAAAACAAATAATTTTAATCTTAATGATTCATTTCTTGAAGTTAATGTTACAATATTATTAAATGATGAAAATAATATTAATTATGTTTATTTTACTTATTCTAAAGATTCACAAAGTGATATTTTATTTCCAAATAAAAAAAATTTACTTTATTTAGAAAATCAAAAAGTAAAAAAATTAAATTTGCCTTATACAGAAGATAAAAATATTCATAAATTAGTATATAATCAATTAAATACATCTGTAGCAATAATAAAACAAGTTAAAGGAACAGGAGAAATTACATTAAATAATAAATATAAATATATATTAGACACAACACATAATTCATTTATAATACACTATAATAAATATTCAAATAAATTAAATAATTTAATTTTAAAATCAAATTCAGATTTTTATTTTTATACAAATATATATTCAAAATATACTGAAAATTTACATGAAATTCAAATAGGAAAAACATATTATATTTCATATCCAGTTAACTCACTTCCAGTAATGTTATATGTAAAAGTACCAAATAATAGAAATTATGATATAACTTTTAATATATTTGTAAATAGTATAAAAGAATCTTATTATGAATGGGTATTAAAATCATTTTTGTCAAATGAAAATTATATTGAATTAAGGAAAAAAAATAATAAAATACCTCTTGAATATTATTATTCAATAAATGGTCATTTTGATTTAATTAGAAATAGAGGAACTGGAATAATAAGAGGAAAAGAAATAAAAGAATATAAAACGAATTATAATAAAATGGTAATTTTTAAATTACATGAAAAATTTAATAAAATAGGAGGAAATGATGATATTATTGTTAAAGTTTTAGCACTTTCTTCTCATTCAAATTTTGTTTCCTTACCTCAATTTGAGTATTTTTATTCTAGAATTCAAGAAAAAGATTTTATAAATAATAAACCATATAATATTTATAGACTTGAAAAAATTGAAAGTTCACATGACGAAATGAAAATTGAGTTTGCTTCTTGTTATGGTGACCCTAATTTTTCTATTAAATATAATGATAATGATTTAAATATTTATCAAAATGATACTTTTAATATTATTGAAGATAAAGTAGAATTTGGAAAAAGAATTTTAATTATTAAAATTGTTAATATTAAATATGTTTATTTTTATATTTTTCCAAATACAAAAGATAAGAATTTTAAAGATAAAGAACCTATTAATTTTACAATTAAATATTATACTTTTTTAAGAAAAGAATACAAAGAAATTGAAATATTAAATAAAGATATTAAATTTGAAAATATTAATAATTCATTTTTTAAAATTAGTTGGTCACCAATTAATATTAAAAGTGAAGTTAATTATTTTTTAAAATTTTATAAAAGAGAAACATTTAAAAATGATAAAGATATAAATAGTATTTGTTTAAAAAATAGACCAGTACAAAATTATCATTTGAAAAATAATAATAATTCAATTGTAATAAATGATTTTCCAAAAGGAGAAATTTTTATTAATTTACTTGCAGAATTTAAAGTAAATTCTATAATTAATAATATTATTTCATATAATTCTTTAGCAATTGGATTTAATATTGAAACAAATAATGAAAATAATATTATTAATTATATTTTTATATTTATTGGAGTTATTTTTATCTTATTTGTTATAATATTATATATATATAAATATGTAAGAAAAACTCAATTTAAAAATGCTTATAAATTACTAGGAAATACAAGAGAAAAAGATCAAGAAGAGATATCAAAAAAACTTCCTCAAAACTATTCATTTGTAATAGATTCTGGATTTGATTAAAATAAATTAAAACAAAATTAAATCACAAGTAAAAATAAATAAAAATAATAATAATATTAATTAAATTAAAAAAATAAATATATATTTAATTACTTAAATTTAAAAAAAAACCAAAAAAAAAAAATAAACAAAAATTTCAAATCTTAAAAAATGGATTCTCTAATTACAGAAGAATTAATGAAATACATATGTTCATTTATATGTTGTTGTACATGTTGTGTAGGAAGTCTCTTAATATTATTTGGTTTCTCTTCATTAGAAGCAACAGAATTTGGTTTAAACTATTCCTGGATAAGTAAAACAATAAATCCAGAAGTAAAAGAAAATGGTTTATATTTCATAGGAATAGGACACTCTTTTATAAAATTTCCAAAAACAGTCCAAACAATAGAATATTCAGAAGAACGTTCTGCGAATAGACCTCCTATAGAAAGTAGAACAAGTGATGGTTTAGAAGTAACTTTAGAAATATCATTTCAATATATTTTAAATCCAGAAAAAATATATACTTTATATAATACATATGGACCAAAATATGATTTAGTTTTTCAAAATATTGCAATTAATATTTTAACTGAAGAAGCAACAAAATATACAGCTTATAATTTTTTTATGGATAGAGGAAAAATAAAAGACGATTTTCAAAATGAATTAAATAAACATTTTGAAAAAAATTGTTTTTCTACTATTCAATTTTTACAATTAAGAAAAGTAAATTTACCAATTTTATTTGAAGAATCTATTCAAGAAAGTGAAGTTAAAAAACAAGATATTCAAAAAGCACAAGCTGAACAAAATAAAGTTAAAATTGAAATTGATACTAAAATCAAAGCTGCTGAATTTCAAAAAGATGTTATTATTAATAAAGCTGATGGGGAAGCTCAAGCTATTATTAAACAAAATGATGCTTATGTTGAATCACTTTTAAAAATGCAAGATATGCAAACTTTAGCTTATAAAAATTTAAAAGAAAGTCTTGGATTAAGTAATCAAGATTTATTAGATTTCATGAAAATGAAAATTGTTAAGGAATATGATGGAGATAATGATATCTATTTTGGGTTAAATGGAGTTAAGGGAAAGAAAAAAGAAGATTTGTAATAAAATATATTTTTGTTTTTTTTTTTGAAAAGAGTTTTAGTAAAGGAAATTTTTTTTTTGAGGTTTTAAAATGGTTTTTTATGGTGTTTTTTTTTCTATTTTTTTTTTTGGTTTTTTTGTTTTTGTATTATTTTTTGTTTTTTTTTTAGGCTTTGATTCTTTTTATAGTTTTTATTTAATATTTAAATTGTATTTTATAAAATTTTTGAATATTTTTTTTATTGTTTTTATAAATATTTTATCTCAATAAATGATACTTTAATTAATAAAATATACATAATTATTAAAGAACCTAATTATACATTTAAATAATTAAATTAAAAAAAATATGGAAAAAAGTCCAAATAAAATAATTCAAGATAAAAAAATATATAAATTAAGTCCAAATTTAATAATTGAAAATAATAAAAATAATATTTTGAAATATACACCAACAAGTAGTAGAGTATCTCAAACATTTTCAAGTTTAGAAAACAAAGAAAAAAATATAAGTCCATATCATCAAATAGAAAAAGAAATATTAGAATATAATGAAAAATTAGCAAAAATAAAACAAAAATATAATAATAAAAAAAGAACAAAAAGTAAGAATCATACTAAAAATGATATTAAAAAATGTTCTACTTCAAATAGTTATAAAATTGATAAACAATTAGTAAAAGATAATTCAGGATCTTTTATTGGAAATAATAATATTAAACCTTTAACAAAAAATCAATATTTTGAAACAAAACAAACAGAAATTGATAAAGAAAAAGAAATTATTAAATTAAAAGAAAATAATGAAGAATTAAAAGATTTAGTAATTAGATTAAAAGAAGCACTTGATAATACAAATACTATTATTCCTAATATTTTACAACAAAATTCTAATGATCAAAATAATTTAAGTGAAGATGAAATTATTAGAAAGGATAGTAAAATTGATATTGAAAATGAGTTAAGTGAAAAAATTATTTATTTAGAAAATGAAATTGTAAATTATAAAGAAAAATATAATTTATATGAGAATCAAATTAATTGTTTTAAAGAAATAAAAGAAAGTTTAGAAGTAAAAAATAAGGAATATTTAAATATCATTGATAATTTAAATAAAAAAAATCAAATTATGGAAAATAAAATTGAAGGATTAAGTAAAATAAATAAAAATGATGGTGAATTAAAAGATAAAAATAAATTATATAGTGAAGAAATAGTAAAACTAAAAAAAGAAAAAGAACAATTGGATGATAATATTAAAGAAAAAAATAAAAATATTGAAAAGTTAAATTCTATTATTGAAGAAATAAAAAAAGAACTAGAAAAGGAAAAAAATAAAAATAATGAAAATACATTAAATTTAAATAAAGAAAATACAAATTTAAATAATATTTTACAAATAAAAGAAAATGAAATTGAAAAATTAAATCACCAAATTAATGAAATAAATGAAAAGAATAAAATAAATATTTCTGAATTAGAAGTAAAGAATAACAATTTGGAAGAAGAAA
>JAEEGK010014790.1_pt1 | contig 17394 bp, 8 predicted proteins | sample 8958771 | NCBI WGS metagenome assembly JAEEGK01 (sample SAMN16246547, study PRJNA631951) | gut metagenome | biome: gut microbiome; feature: rumen; material: SC-attached | host: Bos | place: Iran: Karaj | collected 2018-10
ATTCGGACAAGTATCAGAAGAAGACGGTTCGTGCGGGAGAGCTTTTCTATCCCGAGAAGTTAAAGAAGCATCTCCTTGACCTGATGGAGTGGAAAAACCTCACGCTCACAGGCGTCTACGGAGCAGAGCCCGTGACCGAGGCTGACATTGACAAGTGGCTCAAGGAGAGCTGCGCGAAGATCAAGCCCTTCGTCTGCAATACAGGCAGGATCCTGAAGGACGCTCAGGCATCAGGAAAGAAGATCCTCTTTGAGGCACAGCTCGGATCGCTCAGAGACCTTGATTACGGGATCCATCCCTACACCACATCATCGAACACGCTTGCCGCATATGCGCCCATCGGCTCGGGCTTCCCGGGTGCAAGCATAGACGATGTTATAGGCGTTGTAAAGGCTTACTCGACATGTGTCGGCGAAGGTCCCTTCGTTTGCGAGATGTTCGGACCTGAAGCGGATGCGCTCCGTGAGGCAGGCGCTGAGTACGGTGCAAAGACAGGCCGTCCCCGCCGTGTCGGACCTATCGACATCGTTGCCACAAGGTACGGTGTTGAGGTTCAGAAGGCAACCATGATCGCGCTCACCAAGCTCGATGTCATGAGCTACATGAAACAGATTCCGATCTGCGAGCGATACGAAGTTGACGGCAAAGAGACGGACGACTTCCCCTTCCCCGCACTTCTTGAAGAGGCTAAGCCCGTCATGAAGACCATGCCCGGCTGGAACTGCGATATCAGCAAGGCACGTAAGTTCGAAGACCTCCCCGTTGAGGCCCGCAACTACGTGGAGTACGTTGAGAAGCAGATCGGATGTCCCATAAAGTACGTTTCTGTGGGACCCGAGAGAGAGAGTATCATCATTAGATAAGGAGTATCAATTACATGAAGGATAAGTACGAATCCCCCCTTTCATCACGTTACGCATCGGATTACATGCTCGAGCTCTTTTCGAGTGACACAAGATACAAGACCTGGAGGAAGCTCTGGGTTGCGCTTGCACGCGCAGAGCATAAGCTCGGCCTCAACGTTACGGAGGAGCAGGTTAAGGAGCTTGAGGCACACCTTGACGACATCGATTACGATGTAGTAGCGGCACGTGAGAAGGAAGTTCGCCACGACGTTATGGCACACGTTTATGCCTACGGACAGAAGGCTCCCGGCGCAGCAGGAATCATCCACCTCGGTGCGACGAGCTGCTACGTTACAGACAATGCGGATGTCATCATCTATAGGAAAGGTCTCATGTACCTTAGGGGACAGCTTCTTATCCTTATGAAGAACCTTGCAGCGTTCGCCGATGAGTACAAGGCTCTTCCCACACTCGGATACACACATTACCAGCCTGCACAGCTCGTGACGGTCGGCAAGCGTGCGACGCTCTGGCTGCAGGACTACATGACGGACCTTGAGGAGCTCGATTTCGTCATCGGGCAGATGAAGATGCTCGGATGCCGCGGAACGACAGGCACCGAGGCGAGCTTCATGGACCTCTTTGAGGGAGACGGCGACAAGATCGACGAGATGAACAGGATGATCGCCGCAGAATTTGATTTTGACAAGATCTTTGACGTGAGCGGCCAGACATACACGAGAAAGCTTGATTCGAGGATCCTCAATGTCATTTCCTCCATCGCTCAGAGTGCGTACAAGATGGCGAACGACATCCGCCTGCTTCAGCATGACCGCCAGGTAGAGGAGCCTTTTGAGAAGAACCAGATCGGTTCGTCGGCCATGGCCTACAAGCGTAATCCCATGAGAAGCGAACGCATATGTTCACTCGCCCGTTATCTCATGGCTGACGCGGCAAATGCCGCAATGACGGCCTCCACACAGTGGCTTGAGAGAACACTTGATGATTCCGCGAACAGACGTATCTCGCTTCCCGAGGGCTTCCTCGGATGCGATGCAGTACTGAAGCTCGCGATCAATGTAACGAACGGACTTGTCGTAAACAAGACAGTCATTGAGTCGGTAGTGAGAGACTACCTCCCCTTCATTGCAACAGAGAACCTCATGATGGAAGCAGTTAAGGCCGGCGGAAACCGCCAGGAGCTTCACGAGATCATCAGAACATGCTCGATGGAAGCGACGGCACGCATGAAGGAAGGCAAGAGCTGCGACCTTCTCGAGCGCCTCGATGCGCAGAAGGAGTTCACTCTTTCGCTCGAAGAGATGCAGAAGGTCCTCGAGCCTTCGCTCTACATCGGAAGATGTCCCGAGCAGGTAGAGAAATTCTTAAAGAAACTTGAGCCCGTTCTCAAAGACGTAAAGAGCGGAAGCGAAGAGATTAACGTGTGATGTTTTGTGAAAGAGGTGGACCCTTTGGGTCCACTTTTTTTGTACTCTGTTGTGGTGACCCACTAGGGGACGGGGGATGTGGACCATGCACCCCAATGGTCCACATCCCCCGTCCCCTAGGGACCACCTTTTTTTATCGCTTGTATTGACATGCATCGCCCATCCTGATACACTGTGTATCAGGATGGGCGTAAGAACACTTTGTTTTCAATGCACAGAAATGGAAGAAGCGTTATGTGGAGTTCAGCCAAAGGAGAAAAAAACACACAGGCAAGGCGGGATGAGCTGCTCGAAAAGGGGTATGAGCTTTTCTCGACAAAGGGCATCGAAGCTGTCGGCTTGAGGGATGTCACGAAGGCTGTCGGATGCGGCAGCACAAGTGCGTATCGTTATTACGGTTCCAAGCCCGAGTTCGTTGTCGCTGTTGCTACGTGGAAGTGGGAACAGTTTCAGGAAGAGAACCGTAAGCAAAGGCCGCGTGCCGACTTTGAAGGCATGACTGCGGCAGAGATCTTCGAGTTCTATCTTGATTCGTTCATGTTTTTGTACCTGAACAACAAGGATCTGCTCCGCTTTAATCAGTTCTTTAATGTCTATGTTCTCTCAGAGCATATCGACGCACAAACGCTCAAGCCCTATCAGGAAATGATAGGAAGACTTAAAGAACGCTTCCATGTTATGTACTTGAAGGCTCAGCAGGACAAGACCCTGAGAACGGACGAGCCGGAAGACAGGATGTTCAGCAGGTCGCTCCACCTGATGCTTGCGGCAGTAACGAGATATGCAGTCGGTCTTGTGTATGTTCCTTCGGACGGGTTTGACGTGATGGAGGAGCTGCGTTACCTGAAGGAGCTGATCCTTGAGGATTACAAGACGAAACAAGTTACCCAAAAGCAGCGCGTATAAAGGGACCCGATACAAGGTCATGTCAGGGAGAAGAATCAGATACGGTCTTAAAACCGTTTCTAAGCAAAACTATGGTCGTGTATGGGGCAAGAAAACTGAAAGGGTTTAGAAGTCGTTTCTAAAGAGGAGAGTAGAATGTTAAAAGAGACAAGAAAGACAAGAAACAAAGGAAAGATCACGATCGTTCTGAGAAAAGGAATAGCGATGTTCCTTGCACTCATCATGGTCCTCACTGTCGGAGAGACGAATGCGAAAGCGGAGACGGTAGGTACAGTGTACGGAAAGGAAAACCTTGACTGGTCTAAAGATGAGCTCGATCAGATAGTTGATGAGGTGATCGACCCGGAAAAGACATATCAATCAGGTGATACAAATTACTATAAGGATTCTGCCGGAAGAGAAGTCAAGAGAGTGTTTTATAATCCAAATGTATCGGGTAATATGGCAATCATTTATTACAATCCGAAAAAACCTTCTGAGGTAATTGGCTATAAGGATATTAATTGTAGTCCATATTCTAATTGGGGGAACAGCTGGCAGTGCTCTTACAACCTCCTTGATGGTGATAATATGGGTTCGGCTTCAAGATTGAAGTATTATAAGATCGAACTCGTAGGCAGTCTTCAGGGACACGGCAATAATTCTGTCTCCATCGTAAACGGAACAAAGACGATCACGGAGCAAGACTTCTTTTATCCCAATATTAAGAAGAAGAATAATTTGGAACTCATTCAAACCGTAACGGTCAAAACCTATAACGTTGAAAACGGTGTGGAGACACTGACCAAAACAAATGTAACACAGAATAAAGATATAGAAAAAAATAATGACAAGGATGTTGCAAAGATCTCAAATGTTGAGACGAGCTTCCTTGAAAACGGGAGCAAAAAGGTCACCTATTCCTTCTATGAGCTTGATCAGGACAAAAATGCAGTACTCACAACAAAAGTGACCGAAACGTTGGAACCTTCCTCAGTCACTACCGGTGCCGCAATTTATGTGCTCACTGACCGCATTACGGAGACTTATAAAAATGATGCTCTCGAGCAAAAGACTGACGATGATTTTATGAGCGGACTGTCCGTTAAGACAGCAAGCACTGTTTATGATGCGTCGGGGAACTTGATCGGGACCGAAACAGTTGCAGCAGAATCGACATCTGAGACGGATTATCTTGGACAGACACATTATACGGCGACATTTACGGCTTCGCCCGCAGCAATCACTGCAGGCAAAGTCATAACCACACTTAATGGTAAGGGTGGTTTGGTTGAGAAAGACGGTCTGGTTGAGAAAGAGTATGACAATAACGGTAAGCTCATCAGGATCATAACCAGAGATGCCGATTGCAACATTTTGAGATATGAAATAATTGATAATTCAACTACGGCCGAGACGATAAGCTATAAAGATGCTCTCACGGGGGACAAAGGCAGAGAGATAACAACAAGTTCTGTAGGTCCTGACCGGGTTAAAGTCACAGAAACAATTTATGACAATAACGTCATGATATGGGATATCGATACCATTTATATTTGGGAAAACTATATCATACAAACAAGGACAACATGGAGAAAACAAGGACCGAGTATATATCTTTCCGAAACACAAGAATCTTTTGATGCTCAGGGAAAACTGATCACAATAGAAGAAAAAGAATACGAAGTGGAAAACAACGAAAACAACGGAAACTATACGTCAAAGACTTATAACGGAACCGGTACATTGATCTGTGAAACAACCTACAAAGAAAATCTTTCTGATGGTATAAAGTCGTGCAAAACCGAGGTTTACAAGGATGCGGCAGGTTATATTACAAAAGAGACAATATCAACTGTGAACAATGACAGGACTCAAATCCTCCTGTAATGGTATTATGAAAACAATGCGCGGAAGTATGGCTTTGAGCAACAACTGAATAATAGGTATGACATCACCTCGGAGAAGTATATCGACCCGGACGGTAACGAGATCGACAAACCCGTGACCGTTACGGTATCTCTCTCGGAGACGAGCTTTACCTACAGCGGGGCAGAGATAAAGCCTTCCGTCAGGGTTATGACAGAAGATACACAAATCGATTCTGCTGAGTACACAGTAACATATGAGAACAACACAGAAGTCGGCACCGCAACGGTCAAGGTTTCGGACGTATGGGGCGGAACCTATAAGGTGGAAGGGACTGCCAGATTTGAGATAACCCGCGCTCCGATCAGCCCGACAGTTGAAATGAGTGACATGATGGTCGGTTCTGCCGCAAGTCAGCCTGTTATTTCCGGTAATCCGGGTAACGGTGCCGTAACGATCGCATATAAGGTTAAAGATGCGGATGACGCGACCTGCACCGACAAGGTGCCTCAGGCTGCCGGCCGGTACACCGTGAGGGTCAGCATCGCCGAAACAAAGAATTATAAGGCAGGTACCGCTACAGCCGACTTTTCGGTAAAGGCGCCCGAACAGCCTACTACTCCCAATCCCGACGAAGGGAACACCTCAGGCTCGGGAAGCGGAACCTCGTCCGGCACAGAGGGTGAAACAACCTCCGGAACAGAAGGCGAAACAACCTCCGGCACAGAGGGTGAAACAACCTCCGGCACAGAGGGTGAAACAACCTCCGGAACAGAAGGCGGAACAACCTCCGGAACAGAGGGCGAAACAACCTCCGGAACAGAGGGTGAAACAACCTCAGGCACAACCTCCGGCACTGAAAGCGGGAACACTTCCGCTGCAACGCCCGAACCCGAGATGGATAAGGAAGTAAAAGAGGAAAACAGCGGTTCCGTGACCGTCAGAGAAGAGAAGACGAACGAGGACGGTTCGACATCTGTCAAAGAGGAAACCGTAAATGCAGACGGCTCGACCTATGTCAAGGAAGAGACCGTGAATGCGGACGGATCGACCGTTGTTAAGGAAGAAACGACAGAAGCAGACGGCTCAACGGTTGTGAAGGAAGAAACAAAGGATGCTTCAGGCGCGGGAAGCGCAACAGAGGTAGTTTCGGATGCGGAAGGAAATGTCCTGCGCACAACCGAGGAAACAACGACCGTCAGCAAGAAAGGAACCGTCACTTTAAAAGCACTGACAAAAAATGCGGACGATTCGACGGTTGAAAAGACTCAGAAACAATACAGGGCTGACGAAGAAGGCACCGTTAAGACGGTAACAAATCTTACAGCAACAACAGCGGACGGTTCTGTTGTAAAAACCAAGGAAACAATGCTGGTTGACGCACAGGGTAACACGACAGCGGTTTCAAAGAAGACAGCCACAACCGAAGACGGTAAGAAGGAAGTGACCACAACTAGCGCTCAGCTTGATGCGAAGGGCAAGGGTGTGATCGTCAGCGAGACTAAGGTCGGAAAAGAAACAACAGCTTCGGAAACCTACGCGCTCAGCAGTAAGGGGACTGCGAAGGTTACTAAGCTTGAGACAGCAGATGCTACAGTGGTCGTTCCCGGGACCCTCGAGATCGCCGGAAAAGAAGTGCCCGTAACAAGCATTTCGAAGAATGCGATGAAGAACAACAAAAAGATCACGGCTGTGGAGATAGGAGAAAACATTACGACCGTCGGAGCCGGTGCTTTTAAAGGAAGCAAGAACCTTTCGAACATAAGCATTACGGCGTCGATCACCAAGATCTCCAAGAATGCCTTCGCGGGCATTGCTCCGAACGCGGTCTTTAAGATCAGGGGAACAAAGAAAGACTTTGAACGTATTGTCGCACTCCTCAAAGAATCAGGAGTTGCCGACACGGTAACCTTTGAACTTGACAAATCGTGATGACAGCAGTATCATGAATGCATATTTGGAACCGATGAGCAAGAGTAGTAGCTTGAGGAAAAGGTCAAAGAGAGTCGCGGACGGTGTGATCGCGATACCCGGAACTTTTGTGAATGGACTTGTGAGGGCGAACCCAAAGCGCTCGTGTTGAGCGTCAGTAGGGGAGACGTGGATCGCACGTTACAGCGATGCATGTATGACAGTACATGACAGAGTGTATGCCGTCAGGCATAAAAATAGGTGGCACCGCAGAGAGTTTATAATGACCCTGTCCTATTAATTTAGGACAGGGTATTTTTGTTTTCTCGTTAAGCTGTTCCGTGTAAAGTTGATTGCCGTTATAAAGCAAAACGCGGCGTTTGGAGGCTTAAAGGAGTTGTCACTTCAAGGTTCCGAATTGTAGGCAGAGGGTTTTCCTCATCATGGTTTGAGAAAACCCCAAAACAGACAAGGCTCACAACGACACCGGGCCGGGCAAGGCAATCCCGGAAAAGCACACTTGCAAGTCTATCCGGGAAGAGTGTCCGCAAAAAGTTGTGAGCAACACCAAGAGATCCCTCACAGCAGGGAGAAAGGACTCGATATGAGTAAAGAAATACCTTACAAAATCTACCTTGAAGAGCAGGAGATGCCGAAAGAATGGTACAACGTGCGTGCAGACATGAAGAAGAAGCCCGCACCCCTTCTTAATCCCGGAACACATCAGCCCATGACTCTCGAAGAGCTTTCGGGCGTGTTCTGCGAGGAGCTTGCAAAGCAGGAGCTTAACGATACCGACGCATTCATCGAGATTCCCGAGGAGATCAGGAACTTCTACAAGATGTACCGCCCTTCGCCCCTCGTAAGGGCATACTGCCTCGAAAAGAAGCTCGGAACACCCGCTCACATCTACTACAAGTTCGAGGGCAACAACACCTCGGGCAGCCACAAGCTCAACTCGGCTATCGCTCAGGCTTACTACGCTAAGAAGCAGGGCCTTAAGGGCGTTACGACAGAGACGGGCGCAGGCCAGTGGGGAACAGCCCTTTCGATGGCTTGCTCATACTTCGACCTTGACTGCAAGGTGTACATGGTTAAGTGCTCCTACGAGCAGAAGCCTTTCCGTCGTGAAGTAATGCGCACCTACGGTGCAAGCGTTACTCCTTCTCCTTCGATGGAGACGAACATCGGACGCAAGATGAACGCTGACTTCCCCGGAACAACAGGTTCACTCGGCTGCGCTATTTCCGAGGCTGTTGAAGTAGCTGTTTCAACTGAAGGTTACCGTTACGTTCTCGGCTCGGTTCTTGCCCAGGTACTCCTTCATCAGTCAGTTATCGGTCTTGAGACAAAGGCTGCGCTCGACAAGTACGGCATCAAGGCAGACGTGATCATCGGCTGTGCAGGCGGCGGATCTAACCTTGGCGGACTTATCGCTCCCTTCATTGGACAGAAGCTCCGCGGTGAGGCAGATTACCGTATCATCGCTGTTGAGCCCGCATCATGCCCCAGCCTTACGCGCGGTTCTTACGTTTATGATTTCTGCGACACCGGTATGGTTTGTCCTCTTGCAAAGATGTACACACTCGGCAGCAGCTTCATTCCTTCGGCCAACCATGCAGGCGGCCTCCGTTACCACGGCATGAGCTCGGTTCTTTCGGAGCTCTACGATCAGAAGCTTATCGAGGCTACATCCGTTGAACAGACGGCAGTATTCGAGGCAGCTGAGCAGTTCGCAAGAGTTGAGGGTATCCTTCCCGCTCCCGAGAGCAGCCATGCTATCCGCGTAGCTATCGATGAGGCTCTCAAGTGCAAGGAGACAGGCGAAGCAAAGAACATCGTATTCGGTCTTACCGGAACAGGTTACTTTGATATGTACGCATATGCCGCATACAATGATCATACCATGACAGACTACATCCCTACGGATGCAGAGATCGCAGCAAGCCTTGCAAAAACACCCAAGTTCTGATAACGAGGCTTATCGTGTAAGATACCTGTGTGTTGAAAAAGAAACGTTTCATGATCGATCATAAAAAGAAGGACGAAGCTTTCGGGTTTCGTCCTTCTTAGTGTCAGGTAAAATATTGAATAAAATGTTCCGAAGTTTTTGATTCACGAGTCAGTATTACTGGATTTTTAGCTAGTTATGTTGTATAATTAGTTCATCTAACTAATGACCCCGGACGAAATCAAATGTCCGGGCTCAACGTACAGGAGTATTATGGTTACTGAAGAACAAAATATCAATGAACAGAAGTATCCGCAGCTTTTTGCCGCAGGTGCAAAGGGAATTCTTGTGTGGTTGGTGATGAGTTTTTTATTTGCGGTCATCGGCTACTTATTGGCTACCTTTCTTTCGGATAAAGGTGTCACAAAAGAAGTCGCAGATATATTGACGGTGATGGCTTTGATCCCGGTATTGGGTATTTTGCACGAAGGCGAGTGCTATGTTGCCAGGTTCAAAAGAGAGGCGGCAGAAGATGAGAACGTAAAGACCTCATTTTGGTTCGAGCGGGGAAAAGGATTCCTTATAGGGTTAGCGGTTGTCCGTGTTCTGGGATTCTTTGTGAGATTCTACGTCGAAACGGACGTCATCGCCAATCTGAGCCTTACTATTATCTTATTGGTTGCGGAAACAGTGCTGTTGATCATTGTATTGATATTCATATGTAACGGCTTTATCAGTAATTGCAAGGTTGCGGATGATCGTGTCTCAAACGGATTTAAGATCATAAGGATCGCTTTCCCCGTAATCATTCTCCCGGTGGCAGCTCTCCCGGCATTGAAAGAGTACATCGGTGATACTTTGTTCGTTGTGCTCAATTGTGTCAGTCTGTTTCTGGGGCTTGCCTGCCTTGTTGTCTTCTTTGCTCTTGTGACCGGGTTTATGAAACAATTTGACTCAAAAGACAATAATGATGAACTTGCGTTTAAGCATATCAAACGGTACTTTATCATACAGCTCTGTTTACTGGTTGTTTTTTTAGTAGCAATCACAGGTTTTAAGATAATAGGAAATGTTTCCGTGAAAAACACAGCCATGGAGGTATTTGAAAATAATAACAGTGCCGGGGCTGATATCGCAGATATCAATACCCTTGAAGATCTTCGGAAAAATAAGGGACGTGATATGTCAGTGGGGATCAGTGCAAGCTTGTGCAAAGATACCGGGGTTTTCGAAGTCACGCGGCATCTTGTCCCCCTGCTAACGACGACGGAAAACTATATTGTTAACGGCGATCTCGTCAACGAGGCATTCGGTTACAGCGTTCATTACTACCTGGTTACTCTGGATAACGGAGAAAAGGTCCTGGCCTTCATTCCTACGTGCGTTTTCGATCGCTTTGAAAATGATCCTGCAGATGACCGGATCAATCTGTATGTCGGTGATATGCAGGAACTGCTTTGGGACAAAATGTATACAGGATACAAAGGAATCGATCTTGCAGAAGAAACCGGAGCCGATAAAGATCTTATGTTATATTATGCCAATGTCAGACACGATGAGATCAAAAAGGCTGAGAAAACGGCCAACAGCCTTTTTGCGTGGGCGGCAAAGATCCTCATGCTTGCAGTCATCTTATCGGCAGCTGGATTGATCATATACAATGACAGAAGGTTCGGAAAGAACCCCGGCTATACGCAACAAGCCGGATAATGGAATAGATAACGAAACAATCATCTCTGTACGAGAGAAGCGGAGAGGCCGTACTTTTCGGCGAGCTCCTTTGCTTTCCCCGAGGAGAAGACTGACTCAAGGAATGCATTCAGGTCATTTTTTAAAGGTGAGTTCTTGCGGAACCCGACCACTATCTCTCCGGGGTTAAGATTGAAGTCATATCGCAGGCCGTCAAATTCTTTTCCTTCACCCACAAGTTCGCTCGCGATGATGGTGTCGACGATGGCCGCGTCACATTTGCCGTTCCAAACGTCCTGCAGAGCGTCCCTCTGCGATGCGCATATCAAGGTGCGTACGCCGCGTTCATCCGCCTCTGCCTGACCGAGTGAGCCTCTCTCAACGGAGAAGAGCAGCTGCCCGCATTTTTCGATCGAGTCGTACTTTTTGAACTGATCCTCTTTCATGACCACGACGAGCGAGCAAGTAAGGTAGGGATCGGAGAGCGCGAGAGAGTTCTCAAGCTTCTCTGTTTTTGTCATCCCGTTCCAGATGCAGTCGATCTTACCGGCCTCGAGGAGGTTGATCCTGTCGTCCCAGTCGATCTCGACAAAGCTTGCCTTAACTCCCAGGCTTTCGGCAAACCCGCAGGCGAGATCCGCGTCGAATCCTGTCCAGGAGCCGTCGTCTTTCTTCATGTCGAGAGGAGCGTAGTCCGTGACACCCACCTTGAGGGTGCCCGTCACCATGATGCGGTTGTTGTCGCTGTTCGACGAGAAGTCGTCATCCGCGGAGTCCGAACAGCCGGACAGTCCGCAAACAAGCACAGTGGCGATAAGGATGCTGATAAATCTTTTAAATACCGGTTTCATACATTTCACCTTTTCTTTCAAAACCAAATCCTTTACTCAGTGAAAACTACGGTACCCTTTTATATACGTGTTAAACTCAACTATTCCTCGTCCGATCTGAAACTGTACAGAAGTCCGAATGTGTTCGGGCCGCTGTTGACCGAAACGGAAGGTGCAGCCTTCTGGAAGTAGACGTTCTCGAAGTGGATGATCTTTTCGACCTCATCACGTATGAACTCGAGCTCGTCTCTGCCCAGGCTCGTGTATGTGATAAAGAGCATATGCGTGTCGATATGGCTCTTAACCCCGAGTGAGCGCTTAATGTAGTGCTTCCATGCCTTTGCCCTTGAACCGAAGAATACCCGGCCGACGGTCATCCTGCCCTTCTTCATAACGAGAGTGGGGCGGAGAGAAAGTGTCTTTGTGATCCTTGCGATGCGGGGGCTGACCTGTCCGGCACGTGCGAGGTAGTCGAGGTTGTCGACTATGAAGCTGGTCTGAACAAGCTCCTTCCGCTTCTCCATCGAAGCGGTGATCTCGGAAATGGTCTTTCCCTGCTGTGCGAGTCGGCACGCTTCAAGAACCTGCAGACCCTGACCGCTCGAGATGTGACCGCAATCAACGACGGTCACGTTGTTAAACGAAGCAGCAGCCTCCTGCGCAGTAGCGAATCCGCTGTTTTCGATATCCTTTGAAAGTGTGATGTGCAGGATACTGTTCGCATGCGAAAGCTGTTCGGCAAAGAAAGCTTCGCTTGCGGCAACATCGGGAACATGCGTCACGACGGATGAACCGCTTTTTGACATATACGCGATGAGTCCCTTGGTATCGAGATCTATGGAATCACGGAATACACCTTCGCCTGTTGCGACGAGATGCGGGATCACAGCGATATCGTACTGTTCAAGCAGCTCCTTCGGAAGGTCGGCGGTGCTCTCGGTCGTGATGGCGATCAGGCGCTTGTTCTGCTCGGAATTGATCCAGGCCATGCTTTCCTCAAGAACGTCATCGTCGTCCTCGACGGAGTAATGAACAAGCTCCCGGGGGAGGTTGCGGGCGAGTTCTTTTTCAAGAGACTTGCCGTCGACGGGCTTGATGAGGAACCCGTCAAAGCCCTCGCGTTCGTAGAGAGCACGGCTTTCGGCATCGGCATTGGCTGTGAAGGAGATGATCTTTGAGTCAGTGCACTTGCCGCCCTTTTGGGTGAGGATCCTGCGGTGGCACTCGATACCGTCCATTCCGGGCATCATGTGATCCATAAAGATCACGTGGTAGAACTTTTCAGTGGTGAGACGGAGTGCGTCCTCGCCCGATGAAGCGGTGTCGACGCTCACCTTTGTGTCACGCAGCAGCTTCTTGCATACCAGGAGGTTTGAAGCGTTGTCATCGACTACGAGCACGCTCGCATCGGGCGCCTCGAATCTCGAGTAATATGCCTCGCGCATGATCTTGTGCTTCTTTTCAAGGTTAAGGTCGCCGACCGTTTCGGGACCTGCCACAACCTGCGGTATCTCGATCACGAAGGTTGTTCCCTGGGTATAGATACTGTTGACCGTGACCTCACCGCCCATCAGATCGACGAGCTGGCGTACAATCGAAAGACCGAGGCCCGTGCCCTCGATATGGCGGTTCTTGTCCTCGTCAACTCGCTTGAAAGCGTCGAAGAGGTAGGGAAGGTTCTCTTTCTTGATGCCCATTCCCGTGTCACTTATCGTGTAAATGATGCTGAGCTTGTCGTCTTTCATCTTGCCGCACTGGATAGACAGAGAGACGGAGCCCTCACGCGTGTATTTTACGGCGTTGTTGAGAATGTTTATGAGGATCTGCTTGACTCTCACGTCATCGCCGATAACCTGTGCGGGCACGTCGGGTGACACATTGACATTAAACTCGAGACCCTTGTCCCTTGCGCGCACCCAGATCATGTTTACGAGCTCGGAGAGCATATCGCCGATCCTGTAGGGCACGCATGAAAGCTGCATGCTGCCGGACTCAAGCTTACTCATGTCGAGGATGTCGTTGATGAGGTGCAGGAGCATCTTGCTGGCCGCGCGGATGTTGGCCGCGTCCTCCGCAACCTCGTCCGAAACGTCTTCCCTGAGGATCATCTCGTTGAGTCCGATGATCGTGTTGATGGGAGTACGGATCTCGTGGCTCATGCTTGAGAAAAAGCGGTTCTGCGCATCGTTAAGGGCTGCGATCTCCTTGCGCTGCTTTTCGTTGCGTTCGCTTTCTTTTTTATAGATGAGGATCTCAATGCTTATGATCACGCCGATAGCGATACAGATAAACGCAAGCGCGGTATATGACAGGATATAGGCGGTAAGGGTCTTGTTGGTCCTCACAAGCTCAGGGTACATATAAGCGACAATGTAGCAACCGCCGGATACAGCGAGGTCGGCCACAAGGAAGAAGACCCTCCATTTGCCCGAGATTATCAGGCTGACGAACAGGCCGGCAAAGATAAACCAGCACGGTGCGCCGCCGAACACGGCTCCCGATGTAAAGAACGTGTAAGGGAGCATGCAGAAGACGACGAGAGCGGAGATTATCGCGCTTCCGCCTTTGATGTGCTTCTTCTTGATCGCCCAAAAAGCGGTAAGCCCCATGAGCAATATAAGCACAGCAATAACGCCTATATCAACGAGTGCGGTACCCGTTATCACGTTCGATAAGATGATGACCGAGAAGGAAACTGCACTTACAGCCAGCGTGATGACAAAGAGCCTTTCTTCGATCGACTTCTTCTCATTGATTAAGAAACTGTACCATCCCTTTTTCATCTGCGTCCCTCACTTTCCGGCCTGAATTCAAGCACGTCATCATTGACGGGACCGAATTCGAGAGGCTCGTCATCAACCGGTCCGAATTCGAGAGCATCCCTGTCCTGAGCGGTCGCTACGGTACTTTGGCCGGGGGCTTCGTTTTCACCGGGATCGTCCTCACCGTAATTCTCCAGTATGGTATCCGTAAGGACTGTGTATTCGTTGATGACTGTTTTGTGACCGTTTTCGACTATTGCAAAGTCTCCCGATTTCGAGGCTTCCTCGAGGGCCTTCGCCTTTGCCGAGAGGTCCGATGCGCCGATCATCTTCGAAGTGCTCTTGAGAGCGTGGACTATGATCGAATAGTCGTTAAGATTCTTTTCTGTAAAGAACTTCTCAAGGTTTGTGCGCTTCTCGGCCGCTTCGCTTGCGAACTGCACGAGGAGCGACCTGTAGAATTCCTCATCTTTTTGACAGTAGAGCAGACCCTGTGTCACATCAACGCCCAGCTTTCGAAGGGGAGTGAATACGTCCTCGGATCTTTCGGTGCCGAGGGGGGCACCCGGATCTGCCGCGGGAGTCTTAAGGGCGCCGGGATCTGTCGCGGGGGCCTTAAGGGCACCGATGATCCTGTCGGTACTGCGTCTGCCGAACTTGACGGCACCGTCGATCTCTCGGGCTGCAGCTGCCGAGTCATCAACTCTGTCGGTAGCGCGTCTGCGCATGTTGGTGTTACGCTTGCGCGAATGAGGTGTGTCCTCGAATGTAACGACTGTCTTGGGGAGGACAAGTCTGAGGACACGTTCGAGCTCAAGGATGTCGATGGGCTTGGCAACAAAACCGTCAAAGCCCGCGATACGGAACGATTCACGCGCCGTGCTGACAGCGTTGGCAGTAAGAGCGACCATGGGAACAGACTTCCATGCGCCGAGTACATCGGATCTGATGCGGCGCATGGCTTCGATACCGTCCATACCGGGCATCATGTGATCCATGAACACGATGTCGAAGGCTTCCTTTGAGCAGATATCGATGGCTTCCTGCCCGGAAGATGCGGTTGTGACAGACATGTCGTAGCGTCCGAGAATATCTTTGGCCACGGTAAGGTTAAGAGGCTCGTCATCCACAACGAGAGCGCGTATGCCGTGGCAGTACATGTATTTGTCTGTTACTTCTTCGGTGCTTACCCTGTTGAGAACTTCCGCAACGGGGAAGCAGTAGAAGGGTTTCTCCATGAGGTGGACTCTCGTGCCGGCGGGAAGTACGACACGGTCGGAAGCGACGACGGAGACAGTTATGTTGCTGTTCTCCGCAAGCTTTTCGATCGCGACGATGTTCTGCGCGTACTCGTCTTCACCGACAAAGAGGTGTGTCATCCTGATGGAAGAGTTGAGTCTGATAAGGTTTTCGAGAGAGTCGACGCGGTGCATCTGGACATTAAGTCCCTTTACGATGTTGACAACCATCCTGTTGTAGAAGTCACGCACAACCGGTATAAAATGCTTCTCGAAATTGAGGAAGGCGCCTATCACGAGCCTGCCGGGATCGCGTACCGAGATACATCCCGAGGGGTCGACAACCTCCTGGGGGATCGTAACCCTGACGGTCGTGCCCTCGCCCTTGACGCTGTTCACGCAGAGGAAGCCTCCGAGGGCTGAGACATAACCGTTAACGATAGACATACCGAGGCCGAGCCCGCCTGCCTGTCTTGTGTAGGTATTGCTTGCCTGGTAGTAGCCGTCAAAGATGCGCTCGCTCTCCTCGTCGCTCATGCCTTCGCCGGTGTCGGTGATATCAAATACGAGGTTGATGCCGTAGCCCTGGGGCTGGGAAGTAATACGCAGGTAAACGCCGCCTTCCTGGGTGAACTTGAGGGCGTTCGTCGTGAGATGCCATATGATCTTTTTGAGCTTGGCCACATCCGAGCGGAGCATTGCGGGTGTGGAGGGATCCACATCGATGATGAATTCGACACCCTTCTTCATGTAGGGTTTGATCTCCATAACGAGGTCGTGGAGCACGGACGCGAGCATGTAGTCCTCGATGTTCATCGCAAAACGCTGTCTGTCGACCTCGGAGTAATCGAGGATATCGCTGATCTGCTCGGCAACACGCTTGCCTGCAAGCTGTATCTCGCGGAGGTTCTGGAGCTGCTCCTTGTCTTCGGCCTGCTCTATCGCGATGCTCGAAAGACCGAGAACCGCATTGACGGGGGTTCTGATCTCGTGTGAAACCTTGGTGAGGAATTCGTTGAAGCGGCCTGTTGCTTCGGTGAGCTGTTCAACCTCGTGCTTGGAGTGATCGAGCAGCTGTGTCCAGAGGTCTATAAGGACCGATCCGAGCCATCCGACAACAAACACGATGAGAGGATGGTAGATGATCCTGCTGAGCATGAGAGCGTCAAAAAGCTCCGGTGTCTCGCTCAGTATCAGAACAATGTTATAACCGAACGAGATACAGAAGGTGATGACGCAGAAATAGATGAGCTTTTTTACTCCGGTTGTGGTGCACAGGACGATACCGATACATGCGGTGACCGAAAGGTCGAAGGTGCTGGTGGGATGGATCCCGTAGTAGAAGAGGAGTCCCATGAGCACGGTGCAGTGAATGACCGTTCTGTAACGGTCGTTGAATGTCTGATGTATGTGCAGTGTCCATGAGACGGCAACAGCGGCAAAGATCGGGATCATCGGCCACTTTTCCCAATTAAGAAGGATGCCTTCAAGACCGAGAGCGATCGACGCCACGGTCATGGTCACCAGGATCATCATGTGGGATGCCTGAAACAGTGTGGTGCTGTTGTCCGAGTTGTTAGATGAATCTTTCATTGCGGGAATTCCTTCCTGTCATTAAACCGGTTAATAAGGGATCAGTTCTCTTTCATTTCGTAGTTGATGTCCTCGTCGATCATGTGGATCATGATATCTGCGAAACGGGGGTCGAACTGCGTGCCCTTGCCGTTCTCAATCTCGCTGCGGACTACATCCTGAGGAAGAGGGGCACGGTAGCTTCTGTGACTCGTCATGGCGTCGTACGAATCGGCAACCGCGATCATCCTTGCTTCGATCGGGATGTCCTCGCCCTTAAGGTTGTCCGGATATCCGCCTCCGCCGTAACGCTCATGGTGCCAACGGGCGCCGTTAGCGAGAGAGGGCATCTCTTTGATCGCGCCGAGGATCTTGGCTCCGAGTACGGGATGCG
>JAEEGK010014791.1_pt1 | contig 17393 bp, 11 predicted proteins | sample 8958771 | NCBI WGS metagenome assembly JAEEGK01 (sample SAMN16246547, study PRJNA631951) | gut metagenome | biome: gut microbiome; feature: rumen; material: SC-attached | host: Bos | place: Iran: Karaj | collected 2018-10
AGATTTCCTGCAGCTGCAGCATGGTCCTGTGCTCAACGTTCATAACGAACTTATTCCGATTTACGACTTTGCTATTATTAATCGTAATTCCTTCAAAAAGAACAATACAAAAAATGAAATTTCCGTTCTTGTTCTTGAATATTTGAATTTGAAAATCGGTGTAATGGTAGATAAGATTCTGCATTACGGTACAGTCGTTATTAAGCCGGTGCCTCCTCTCTTAAAAGATTTTAATGCCCTGCAGGGGGTTATATTTGATGAAAATTACCGCATCATTCCGGTTCTTAACATTCCGGATACAATCCGCCGCTTTAAAGGCGTAAATGTATATGAGGTAAAGAATCTTGAAGTCCGCAAAAAGCAAAAGATTCATTCTATCCTTGTAGTTGATGATTCTCATACAACCCGACACATCGAGCAGATTATTCTAGAAGCAGAAAACTACAATGTTTCAACTGCGGTAGACGGAATTGATGCTCTTGAAAAAATGAAGCAGCATCATTTTGACCTTGTAGTAACCGATGTAAAGATGCCTCGTATGGACGGTTTCGTTCTTCTTCATAACATGCGTCATAAAGAAGAACTTATGGATATTCCTGTAATTATGATTTCTTCTGTATTCGAAAGCGATACCCTGGAAAAGGCAAAGAATCTTGGTGCCCAGGGCTATATTGTAAAATCAGACTTTGAACGTGAGAACCTAACAGAAAAAGTTCGGGAGCTGCTGGATGAGTAAAAAACAAGAGAGAGTAGAAAATAAAAAAGTAATTTATGTAGCAGAATCCTCAAAAGTAATTTCAAAGCTGATTTGTAAAATGCTTACCGAAGCAGGCTATGAAGTAGAAAGTTTTGTAAACGGACAGGAGATTCTTAGAAAAATTACAGAAAGCTGGCCGGACCTGATTATTGCAGATAAGGTACTGCCACTGATAGACGGTATTGAACTTTGTAAAATTATTAAGGACGGTTCAGACAGAAATTACGTTCCTTTCATTTTGATTTCTGCAGAAGATGAAGTTCTGGACTTCTGGCTTAAGTCTACAAGTGCAGACAAGGCTATTCCTGTATCACCAGAAAACTTAGATTTCCTTTTAGACGAAGTAAAAAGACTTCTGGAATTTTCTTACATCGAAGCAGAGGAATTTCTGGAGCAGGTTGAAGAACTGGAAGAAGAACTGCTGGAAGAAGAGGGGGAAGAAACAGGTAATACAGGTGACGCTTTGGAGGCCAGTCAGTATACAGCTTCGCCAGAAGAAAAAATGATGCTCTGGACTTTAAAGGCAATGGATAAAAGCGAATTTAACTTCAATATGATGAATGTGCAGATGTCGCTTTATAACTATGCTCAGAACATGAATATGCTGGTTGAAAAAATCATGCAGAGACTTAATGAAATCTGTGCATACGATGCCTGTACTTTAATTGTAAAAAGCGCAGTTCCTCGTGCCTATAGAAATTCTCCTAACGAAGAGTTCTGGGAGATTTGTCGTAACGACTTTGAAAAATTTTTAAGAGATAAAAACGAAATTCATTATGATATGAGATTCATTCATAACCGTAATGAAGAGGATCAGAATTCAAAGCTCTGCTCTTACAGAAGCTTTGAATTAAAATCTGGTTTTTCATTGATAGGAACTCTGCATATTGCTTCAAGAAAAAAGAAGATCTTCTCATACAGAGTCCTTTCTACACTCGATTTTTTTGCAAAGAATCTTGGTCCTGTTTTGCAGGAATCTTTGCAGTATGAAAATATCGTCCATTCAGAATTCCAGCTGCGAACTGCCTTTTCTAAGTTCGTACCTTCAGAGGTTATCAAAGATATTCTTACCTCTAAAAAGGTTCAGAAGGAGCAGGCCGGTAATAACGAAAAACGCAAGGTCGTAATTCTGATGTGTGATATCAGAAGCTTTACTACAATCAGTGAAATAAATCAGCCGGAAGTAGTTGTAAGCTTTTTGAACAGATATTTCACACAGATGGTAGATATAGTTTCGAAATACGGTGGAACAGTAGATAAGTTTGTCGGCGATGCAATTATGGTTTTGTTCGGTGCTCCGGTAAGTTACAATGACAATGCCCAGCGAGCAGTAAATGCCGCAATAGAAATGTATGAGCGTTTGGACGAAGTTCCGCTTGATCAGCTTAAGTTCCCGGAAGGCATTAAGCTTGATATAGGTGTTGGTCTTCATTACGGAGATGTAATTGTAGGAAATATTGGTAGTAAAGATAAAACTAATTACACAGTAATTGGTGATGCAGTAAATCTTGCATCCCGTCTGGAAGGACTTACAAAGCTCTATGGTGCAAAGGTAATTATTTCCGGCGCTGTAGAGGAAGAAGTTTCCGAAGAAACAAATGTTCTTCTGCTTGATACCGTAAAGGTAAAGGGAAAAACACAGGGAGTAAAAATCTACCGTGCAGACTCAAAGCCTCTGCCAAAAGATTATGCCGAGGCTTATGAAAAGGGCTTGAAGCTCTACACAGAAGGAGCATGGAATCTTGCGACTCCATACTTTGAAACAGCTCATAGTATTCTGCCGCAGGATAAGGCAGCAAAGCTCATGCTGGATCGCTGTGCAGAATTTGAAAAGAATAAACCGGAAAACTGGGATGGTGCAATTGCGCTTACATCAAAATAGTATATAAAAAAAGGTCTGAAAGGCCTGGGAGTGAATATGAATCTTAAAGAAAAGTTTAGGAAGTCAAAAAGTAAAGCTCAGACTAGTATTAATTTTGGAAATGAAATCTTTACAAAACTTTTGTTTCCAATCTTGCTTGCAGAAGTACTTACAATGACAGCCTGTATTGCAATCAGCTGGGAAAAGATGCGTATTGCAAAGCTGCCGGCTGTAATTATTGTTGGAATTGCAGTCTGTCTTGCATTACATATTCTGACTCTTAGTTTTGCTAATATGCTTGTAACACAGAGTATTACAGAAGATGTTACATCCTTCTATATGTATGACACTACTGAAAAAGAGCGTACAAAACTTATGAAACTCCTTATGGTTATGCCGGGAAAGGTTGGAGGCTATGTTTTCCCTCTCTTTTTGGGCTTCGGTGCTATATGGCTTACTTTCTTTTCTAAAGTTGCACGCCTGAGTATCAATTCGGTTATTCTTGCTTTTTCGGTTTTATATATCGGGGCTTATTTTGTTGCAGTTTATTCTATCACCGAGGTTGCACAAAAAATCTGTTCAAAGCATGCGTCTGCAATAGTAAAGAAGGGAATTGCAAAAGACGAAGTTGAAAACCGTCATTACTTTGGTACTACTTCTACAGTAATTACAACAATGCATATTTTTGCTCCTATTCTGATTCTTGGTGCAATGATTTTTGTTCTTGCCTGGAGAACTTACACTTCTTATACGTCAACAAATATTGTTTTCTTCCGCCTTATTATGGTTGGCTCTCTGAGTATCATTCTCTATTATCTCTTCTCTACAGCACTCTTTAAGAGAATGATGCGTTCTATAAACAATATGCGTAACCTTATGTCTGGTATAAACAAGGAAAATCTTCACAAGGTTCGCGCCGCAGATACAGACCTTTCAAATGAGTTTATGTTCAATGTTTACCTCATCAATACAATTGTGGAAATATTGCAGAAAATCCTGAAAGAAAGCCAGCGCATAAGTATGACAGTTGTTGAATCAAGTAACGAGCTGTCTGTTATTTCGCGTGAGACTGCAGTTACTTCTCTGGAACAGAACTCCGGTGTAAAAGAGCTGCTTTCTGCAATGGAAGAGTCAGACGCTCTTTCAAAAACAATTGCAGAAAAAATTGGTGAGGTTTCACTTGTTGCAAGCCGTACTACAGAAAATATCAGCGAAGGTTTCGATATCCTCAGACAGAATATGCAGAAGCTGGATGAAATTAAGGCAGCAAATGACATTACTGTAGAAGGAATCAAAAAACTTACAGAAAAAATTACCGGTATTTCTGATATCGCAAGAATCATTAATGATATTGCAGACCAGACAAATATCATTGCCTTTAATGCCGAGCTTGAAGCTTCAAGTGCTGGTAGTGTAGGTGATAACTTCTCTCTGGTTGCCAACGAAATCCGCCGCCTTACTAACAATACAATTCAGTCTACAGAAGAAATCCGTAAACGAATTATTGAGATTCAGCATTCTTCAGATGAACTTCTGCTTTCTTCACAGAACGGCAGCAGCAAGATTCTGGATGGTACAAAAATCATAAACGAATTGAATCAGAGGTTCGAAGAGCTTAAGGCTTCTTCAGAAGCAATGGATTATGCTTCTGAAGATATTCAGAAAATCATTGAGCAGCAGACTGCTTCTTTTGCGCAGATTGTTATTACACTCCGCCAGATTTCAGAAGCGGCAGAGACCTTCTCTACATCAACTCAGAAAATCAGTGATTCTGCACAAAACCTTTGTACAATTTCTACCAACCTCAAAAACCTTCAGCCTGAAGATGAAGATGGAATTGAAAACGATGTAAACGCACAGGCAGCTGTAGATGCAATTGCAGAAGCTGTTTCTGCTACATTGGCAAAGGAGGGAAAATAATGAAACAGAACGAAAAAAATATATCGCTTGAACAGAAGATTCTTAACGCCAGCCACCTTCCGGATATAATGTGTGGAATCATTATCCTCCTCTATACAGTATTCATTCTGAATCTGAATGTTAAGACACATTATCTGCTTATTATTACAGTTTTTGCCGGAATCCTTTTTGCGCAATTCTGTCTTTCTCCAGTAACAAATCACTTCCTTATGTCACGGGTTTCTAAAAGAATCCAGAAGTGGGAAACAGAAGAAAGTGACGAAGATGAACGCACAAAGCTGCTGCTTGCACTTCACAAGCTTCCAGGCAGAAAACAGTTAGAAGCCTTTTTTTATTTCTTTATCTGTTCCTTCCTCTTAGCCGGCGCTTACGAGTTTATCTTAAAGATAAATCCTTATTTGAATATAGTAAGCCTTTGCTGCTGTCTTCTTGGTGCCTATGTTGCAAGTCTTCTGGCTCTTGCAAATACTCGTGCCATCTGTAACGACTATGCCTGCCGCCTGGTAGAAGATGGAGTTGATGAAAGAATCCTTAAGAATAAAAACTTCTTTGGAACTTCTTACCAGAAGACCTTTACTCTTTATTGTACTGTTCCTGTAATCTGGGGAATTATACTGGCAGCAATGCTTTTCTATGTTTATTACTTTAATAACGTTCCTTCTGCTGCAGGTTTCCTTCCTGCAGATATTATGGGGCCGGGCTTCCGTGGAGTTCAGCTTTCACGCATTGCCGTAGTTCTTGCAATCAATACAGCCATAGGCATTATTTCGGTTTACTCATTCTTAAACTCTATTCTTGTTTCTTCAGAAAAACTGCAGTCTGCAATGATTCACATTATTAAAAATGATGTGTTTACAGTAAAGCTTGCACCAACTGATTTTGAAACAGAGGTTTCTTATAACCTTTATCTTGTAAATCAGATAGTCCTCTTGTTCCGTTCGGTTCTGGAAGATATCCGCATGATTGGTCAGACAATGGTAATTCCTATGAACGAGCTTGCAGAAATTGCCCAGAGCACAGCTTCTACTTCTCTTGAACAGTCTACCGGTGTAAAAGAAATTCTTGCCACTATGGAAGATACAGACAGACAGACCCGTAACATTGTAGAAAAAATTGCCGACGTAACTGCTGTTGCCGAGGGTACAGAAAACAATGTTAATGCCGGTTTTGAAACCCTGCAGTCTAACCTGGATAAGATGACAGAAATTACAGATGCCAATGTTTCTACAATTTCTGGTATTCGTGAGCTTGGAGAAAAAATTGGAAGCATCTGGGAAATCGTAAAAATCATTAATGATATTGCAGATCAGACTCGAATCATTGCCTTCAACGCAGAGCTTGAAGCTTCAAGTGCCGGTGACAGCGGAAAGAACTTCCATATTGTTGCTAACGAAGTGCGACGTCTTGCTGCCGGCATTACAAAATCTGTAGACCAGATTAAAGAGCGTATTACAGAAATTCAGCATTCATCTGATAACCTGATTATTACTTCTGAGTCTGGTACAGAGAAAATTCGCGAGGGTCTGGAGCTTTCAGAAAAGCTTAAGGAAAAGTTTAATGATATTCAGAGCTCTTCAGAAATCACTGTAGAATCTGCAAACCAGATTAAGGAAATCATTAATCAGCAGTCTACTTCTTTCGATCAGATTGTAGCTACCGTACGCCAGATTTCTTCAGGTATTGAAAACTTCTCTACTTCTACGGGAACTGTTAACAATACCGCACAGAAACTTAAGGAGGCTGCAAACCTGCTTGAAAATCTTCACGTTAATATTATTGCAGAGTAGAGCAAGATTAGTATATCATTAACGTATGAAAGAAAAAAACAATAAAAAGAAGCTTCCTCTTGGAGTGAGGCTTCTTTTATTACCATTTAAAATTATTCTGGTGCTGCTTGTAGTAGTACTTATCTGGTTTACCTTCTGTTTCTTCGACAGGGTAAAGCCTGCAGATGCTCTTCCTCCGGATTATGCTCTGTATCTGCGTACAGATTCTGTCTGGGGGACTGCAGAACCTCTTTTAGACCTTGATGCAACACTGATTGCAATGAGCAGTCCAGGGCTGCAGCAATACCGCGATACCTTCCTGAAAGTAAAAAGCTCAAAACTGCGCCAGAACTTCTTTGTAAAAAAGGCCCTTGAACGCCGCCTTGATGCAGCTCTTTATGATAATGGCGAAAACGAAGATGCCGGTTTTCTTCTTGTGCTTGATGCCGGTGTTCTCAGTGGAGCCGTGCGTCTTGCCCCTTATGCAGTTCCATATATCAAAGCTGTTTCCGATAAAATTGAACTTTCTTCCAACAGACACGGAAATTATTATCAGCTGCAAAACGGTGCTCCGGGCTTTTTTGTAATCAAAAAGAATCTTATAGTTTTTTCTACAAGTAAAAAGCTTCTGGATGAAGCAATGACCTGGACAAACTCTTCCCTCTATCCAAAAGATGAGCTTGCTTCTGTAAATGCAAAGCTTAAAGAGCCTCTCAGGATTCTTGCTAACGGACAGAATCTTTTAAAACTTTTTACAGAAAAACCTCAGTCAGAAAAAGAGTCTGAAAAAGATGAAGGTGCTTCCCTTATTAAAAATTATCTGGAAGCAATAGTTCCATATCTTTCTCAGGATGAATATACTTCCCTGACCTTTGGAATTACAGATAAGGATTTGAATGTAAGCATTGCTGTTCCTATGAATCTTACAGAAGCAGGGGACTCGGAAACAGAAGAACAGCCTGTGCTTAAACTCTTGAAAAAAGAATCTTCGGTTCCATCACTTCTGCCTCATTTCAGTGATGAAGTACAGTATTATACTTTGATATCTGCCGGAACTCTCCGTAATCTTAAAGATGCAGCAATTAAAATCCTGCCATCCGAAAAAGATTTTTCTGCAACCTGGAGCAAGTCAGATACAATATGCAGAATTGTTTTTAACCTTTCTCTTGATGATGTTCTTTTTTCATGGACAGGAGATGAGTTTGCTGTCGTTGGAATTGAAGGGAAGTCGGAGCCTGTTTTTGCAATTAAGATTGCAGATGAAGCAAAGCGCCGTCAGATTTTTGACAAGGTTTTTGCATCTTTTATAATCCGTTCAGACGACAGTCTGCTTGTAGATGGAATCCGCCTGCCATGTATTGATATGCCGGCCTTTATGCTTTCTGTTCTGCAGGCCCTGAATGTAAATGTTCCAAAACCATACTACCTTGTCAAAGATGATTATATTTATCTTTCACAGTCACCAGAAAATCTTGTTGCAATAAATTCCGGAGCCGGTAAAAAACTTTCCGGAAGTCAGAACTGGCAGAAAGTTTCTTCAAGACAGTCTCCATATTCAACACTTTCTCTTTATTACAATCTGGAGCGCAGTGTTCCTTTCTTTATCAAAGGTAATTCTGCCATGTCAAAGATTCTTGCCCTTTATAATGCGGGCCGTTTTGACCTTCGCGTAAAAGACAATGTGTTTACAATTCAGCTGCAGGCTTCTGCTCTTGAACTGGAATCTGCAAAAAATATTCCGGGCTTCCCTATGGAACTGGAAAATAAATCAAATGCAGAGCTTGTAAAATCGAATGCAAAAAAGAGTAAACTTGTTTTCTGGGTAGAAAATGACGGTTCTGTAAATTCTCTTGATTGCGGCACCTTTGAACGCAAAAAGACAGAACTTTCTGAAGTAGAGTATATAGTTGCGGCAGATGAAGTAACCATTAAGGCTAACGGCGGAGAAATCTGGGCAGTAACAAAAAGCGGAATGGTTTACCTTTTGAACTCAAAGCTGGAAAGTGTACTTGGATATCCGGTTCTTTCCGGAGTTACAATGGCTTGTCCTCCTTTTGTTTATAAAGATTCTGTTGTGCTTACCGGAACAGATGGAGTTATGTGCTTCGTTTCTCATAACGGCGAAGTAACAAATCTTGAAACAGATGTTGAAAGCAGCATTAAGGCAACTCCATTTGTAAAGGGAGATATAATTGCCTTTTATGAAAAAGGCTTCTTTGGTGGAATTCATGTTTACAAGGATTTAAAGCCTGTGAGTGAGGAAGGTCCATTTGAGCTGGAAGGAATAGCATACGGCTCTCCTTGCGTCTTTACTGCCGGTGGAAAGCAGTATACTGCAATGATTACTCAGGCAGGTCAGCTTTATGTTTATGATCTGAACGGAGAGCTGCTGGATCCATTCCCGGTTGGCTTAAACGGTGTCTTCTTCCTTAACGTGCAGATGGCAGACGGATATCTTTTTGCTCTTTCTGCAGAAGGTGAACTTTACCGCGTTTCCCTGGACGGAAAGTCCATGCGGGTAAAACTCCCATATTTTACAGCCAAAACCGGCCGCATTACCGTTTGTGATTATGATGAAAAAGAGGGAGCAGAGATTTTTGTTTCCGGAGAAGGCAATTCACTTTACGGCTTTAATACAAAACTGGAACTGCTGCCGGAATTCCCTGTTTCGGGCTATGGAAATCCGCTCTTTGTGGACTTGAATGGTGACAATAAAAATGACTGTATTACCATAACCTTTGATAATAAGCTTTCGGCCGAGAAGGTACTTAAGAACTAAAAACCAGAAGTGGTAAGGGGTAAAATATGAAAAAGTTGATTTCTTTTGTTTGCGGAGCTCTTGCAGCTGTCTTTGTTTTTTCTGCAGTTTCATGCGCTACTTTACAGCAGGATGTTTACACCTATACCGAAGAGAACTCTTATATTTTCAGTTCTATTGAGGTGTATGAGGACCGCTTTATAAAAATAGACGCTGAGGCTCAGCTTCAGTCTGCGGCTCCTCTTGAGAAAATCAACGCTCTTCTTACAGACATCGCCTCTTATAAAAGTTCAACAAATGTAACAGAACCCTTTCTGATTGCCCGATTAAGAGCCTTTGAAGGCCTTTTGTTCAAAATGGCAGGAAGAAAAAGGGATGCAGAAATAGCCTATAATGAAGGACGGGCCCTGCAGAAGGGAGACCGCTATGTGCAGCTTCTGGGCTGCCGGCTGGCTAAGAATGCGGAGGAAAGCCTTTCCCAGCTGGAAGCAGTTCTGAATTATGATACAAAAAACGCTGTTCTGCAGCTGGAAAAAGGAAAGCTTTTGTATCAGCTTAAAAGATACGACCAGGCAATTTCTGCAATAGATAATGCTTTTGTTCTTTTTGATAATGAGGGCTTAAAAAACTACCGCACTGTTTATAATCCCCTCAGAGCTTATGTATGGGATTTAAATACAGTTTATGGCCATAGCGCAGATTCAACAGCCTCTTACAACATGGCAGATTTGCAGCAGCCTCTTACTCTGGATTCTCTTGTAAATCTTACCCTTGAAAATACAAATCTTCTGGAGAACTACCGCTCTGTGAATCAAAAGCAGAAGCTTTCTGCCTTTATAAAAACTCTGGAAAGGGGAGGATACTTTTCTTCGGCAGGTGACCAGCAGAATGCGGGGGGAAGCGCTTCTTATATTCTTGAAGCTGGAAATATTACCCGTAAAATGTGTGCCCGCTTTATCTGGAATGCTTATGTTCGAAAAAGCGGCAATGCTAAAATGCTTACCCGCTATTCAGAAAAATACCGTAAATCTGGCCGGGCAAAGAGTCCTGTATCAGACCTTTCTGTAGAAGATCCTGATTTTGATGCTGTTCTTGGCGTAGTTGAAAACGAATTTATGGAGCTTCCTGATGGAAGAAGCTTTGAGCCAGATGCATCTGTTACTAAGCTGCAGTTTATAAACTGGGCTAAAAAGGCTGATAAATAAACTTTGTGAAAATTTTATAAAAAGGTGAAAAAAAATTAAAAGTTAATCGTTTAACTGGTGATTTTTTTCACCAAAAAAAATTGACAAAAAAATATTAGTTTGCTATATTATAACCAGCTTGTAAATAAGCTGATAAACTCTCTCCGATGTCCAGCAACGCTGGACGGCAAGGTTCCCTTCTAGTGTTACTGTCTGGGAACATTGTTTTTTTTAACTTTCAAAAGTCTTTAAAAATCCTTTTTTTCTGATATTATATTATTGAGATGAATAATAAGCCGGAAAACGCTGCGCTGCGAACGACAGAAAGGCCCCAGGCGGCTGGAACGCCCAGGTCGGCCAGTAAAAACAGAAAGAACAGTCTTACCGATATACGCCACGAGATTCAGCGCATTCAGCTGATTCTTATTATTGTTACTACAATTTTAATGAGTATTGGTGGTGCAGTTGCAAACGTAAATGCCAGCGATAAAGCTTTTGACCAGAACCTGCAGGAGACGGCCAGCCTCATTACACGCATCTATGGTTATATGAGGGAAGCACCCCGCCGCGACTTATGCATTACTATGGACGGGATTGCAGCGGAGCTGGCGGATGTAGACGTTATTTCTATCGTAGACAGTCAGAATATGCGTATATATCACACAAATCATAATCTGATTGGTACTGAATATGACGGAACCCATCCGGATTTTTCTGCTCATAAAAAAGGTTTTTATACAGAAAGCGATATTGGTCCATCCGGCCCTCAACGCCGAAGCTATTCTGCAATTTATGATGATAAGGGCAACTACATAGGTTTTATAATGGCTATCATGCTGAAAACCTCAATCCGCTCCTTTACCTATAAAATCATTCTGCTTTTTGTGATTGTAACGCTTGCCGCAATTATCATAGAAATCGCAATATGCCGTGCTTTTTCAAGAAAATTAAAGAAGCGCCTCCTTGGCTACGAGCCTGATACCTTTACTTCAATGTTCCGAATCCGGGAGAATATTCTTGAATCTACCTATGATGGAATTATTGCCGTAGACAGCGAAAATAATGTTCAGTTTGCAAATAAGGCTGCAAGAAAAATGCTTGGCTGCGAAGAGTGCCAGGGTGATGAAAAACTCTCTTTTATAAGACAGAACGTATTTGCCGAAAAATATCTTTCTCAGGTACTTTCAAGCGGCAATGCAGATTTTGGTATTCAGACAGAAACAGAGAATGGAACAGCCCTTTTAATAGACTGCGTTCCTGTAATGGAAGAAGGAATCATTAACGGTGCTGTTGCTCTTTTGCACGACCGTACCGAATACACAAAGCTTATGGAAGAGCTTTCCGGTACAAAGTACCTTGTAGATTCCATGAGGGCAAATAACCACGACTTTACAAATAAACTTCATGTAATTCTTGGCCTTATTCAGATTGGCCAATATGACAAGGCTGTGTCATATATTGAAAATATTTCAATCATTCAGAGGGAAACTCTGAGTACGGTTATGCATGCCGTAGACAATGCTTCTTTTGCAGCCCTGCTGATTGGAAAAATAGCCCGTGCTTCTGAATGCAATGTGCGATTTATTCTGAAAGAAGGAATCCGTTTTAAGTCTTCTGATGTTGCAGTTCCTTCTGAAGCACTTGTTACAATTGCCGGAAACCTTATAGACAATGCCCTTGATTCAATGAACATGCAGTTTACTGATATTGATATGAACCGTCAGCGTGAACTCGAGTTTGGAGTCTTTACCCAGCCGGCAGAAAATGGACAGAAGGGAAAGCTTTTGATAACTGTCCGTGATAGCGGCTGTGGAATTCCGGAAGAAATCCGCGACAGGGTTTTTGAGAAAGGTTTTTCAACAAAAGGGACAGGCCGTGGGGTAGGTATGTATCACACAAAGCAGCTGGTGGAAAGTCTTGGTGGTAAAATTTCTTTTGAATCTGAAAAAGACACAGGTACCATTTTTATGGTAGAATTGTAGGGTAAGTATGTATAAGGTTTTGATTGTAGAAGACGACCCTATGGTTGCCATGATAAACGAACAGTATGTTTGCCGCAATAAAAGCTTTTCTGTAGCAAAAACCTGCCGTAATGGTCAGGAGGCTCTGGATTTTCTTACCAGCCAGGAAGGCAAGGATATTGATCTTGTGATTATGGATGTTTACATGCCTTACTTAAACGGCGTTGAAACCCTTAAGAAAATCCGGGAACAGAAGCTGGACTGTGAAGTTATTATGGTAACTGCGGCTAACGATCCTGCAACCCTGGAAGAAACTATGCACCTGGGGGTAATTGATTTTCTGATTAAGCCTTTTGCCTATGAGCGTTTTCAGGTGGCCCTGGAAAAATTTATTGCAAACGAAGAAGCCTTCCGCAAGGCAGAAGGAACAATTGATCAAAGCTATGTAGACAGCCTTATTTCTAATCAAAGCTCCACAAGAACTTCGGAAAATGAACTTCCAAAGGGTATTCAGAAAAAAACTCTGGAGCTGCTTCTGGAATATCTTAAAGAAAAAAAAGGCTGGGTTTGCGGAGACCAGATTTCCGAAGAGGTTGGTCTTTCAAGTGTTACCGTACGTCACTATATGAGCTATCTTATGGAAACGAAAAAGGTCAGCGGGGAAATTAATTACGAAACCGGTGGCCGTCCAAGCATGCTTTATCGTATAGTTTCCTGAGTCTAAGCCTTGACCTCTCTAAATTATCTGCTATAATCTACCTATATACAAGGAAAATAGATAAATGATAGTTTCTACAAAAGGCCGTTATGCGCTTCGTGTTATGATTGATCTGGCTGAACAGCACTCAGAAGAAAGAGTTCCTCTTAAAGAAATAGCAGAACGTCAGGAAATTTCTCAAAAATATATTGAGTCTATTATGACTATGCTTTCTAAAAATGGTTTTGTAGATGCAGTTCATGGAAAGGGCGGCGGTTATAGTCTGAACAAAAAACCTGAAGAATATAAGGTTGGAGATATTCTTCGTCTTACAGAAGGAAGTCTTTCTCCGGTTGCCTGCCTTGAAAAAGGGGCTGCAGAATGCCCTCGAAAAGATAAATGTAAAACACTTCCTTTATGGACTAAGCTTGATGAACTTGTAGAAGGCTATCTGGATAGCGTGAGTCTTGCGGATTTAATGAAATAAATTTGATGAGAGGCTTTCTTTGGGGGCTTACAACTCTTCAAGAGAGCCTTTTGGAATCTCGATTGTAGCAACCGTTTCTGAATCTGTAGTTTTAAATTTCAGATGATCTGCTGCAAGTCCGAGTTTTTTAAGCATAATCAGAACAGTAATAATTCCAAGACCTGAGCCTTCTGTCTGGTCTATGTCGTTTATGGCATCTGCCATTGTGTTATAAATCTTTGTTTTTTCAATTTTCTCTTTAATGCGCAGATACTCAAGGTCTGTAATTTTCGTATTGTTTGTTACGGTTATTGTAATTACATCATCTGCAGTCAAAAGCAGGTGAACCTTAAGCTTTCCTGCCTTTAATTCTTCCTGATAATGAAGGGCATTTTCATCGAGGGTATTTTTAAAATCCTTCATGCCGCTTTTGTAATCAGCTTCATCATTAATATTCAGATTATGTTCTTTAAAGTAGATTCGTTTTGCGTTTGCTTTACTTGCGTTATCAAGAAGTTCAAAAAGACAGTAAGACAAGTAATTGAAGAGATGTTTTTGATCGCATTCCTCTAAGAATATGTTGAGAATATCCTGAAATCTTGTTTTCTGGTCTGGGGTGAGTGTATAACAGAAAAAATCTACAGGCTTACGCGTATGGACGGCATCCTTTATGATTTTTATGTCTTCGTCACTTATAACCTTATTTTCTACTTTCATAACTTTAACTAATTCTATTATAACTCTGATTATAAAATAATCAACAAAAAAAAGCCCTGTGAAAAGGGAAAAATTGTGCGTTTACGCACAAAAATAACCATGGTTATTTTTACAATTTACATATCTTTTTTTACAACATTTATCAAAAATTATTGTTTATACTAGTCGTAATAAATGACTGTGATATACAGGAGGCTAAAACCGCTATGAAGAAACTTGGATTTGGATTGATGAGACTTCCTTATTCGGAAGATAAAACCTGGGGTAATATTGATTTAGAAAAGACCCGCGAGATGATTGATGCCTATATGGCAGAAGGTTTTTCATATTTTGATACAGCATGGGTTTATCATGGAGGATTTTCTGAAAAGGTTTTTGGTGAACTTGTTGCAAAGCGTTATCCACGCGAAAAGTTTCAGGTTACAAGCAAAATGCCTTTATGGGGAAAAACAGATCCTGCCGACCTTCAGAAAACCTTTGACGAACAGCTTAAGAAGTGCGGTGTAGAATATTTTGATTATTACTTTTTGCATGCCTTGAACCGTGATGTTTTTGCAACCGCAGAAAAGCTTGTTGCTTTTGAATGGATGCAGAAAATGAAGGCTGAAGGAAAAATCAAACATCCGGGCTTCAGCTTCCATGATTCTGCAGAAGCACTGGAAATGATGCTCAGTAAACACCCGGAAGTAGAACTGGTTCAGCTTCAGATTAACTACATAGACTGGGAAAGCGACAATGTTCAGAGCCGCAAGTGCTACGAAATCTGTAAGCGCTATGGAATTCCAGTTTCTATTATGGAACCAGTTAAGGGCGGAAGTCTTGCAAATATAATGGACGACGCTAAAAAGATCTTTACAGACTATAATCCAGATGCAAGTATTGCAAGCTGGGCTATACGCTACTGCGCAAGCATGGATAATATTCTTGTTGTTCTCAGTGGTATGAGCAATATGGAGCAGCTTAAGGATAACATGAGCTACATGAAGGACTTTGTTCCTCTCAATGCAGAAGAACAGACTTGTGTTCAGAAGGCTACAGAGCTTATTAAATCTACTATTGCAATTCCTTGTACTGCCTGCCGCTACTGTGTAGACGAAACAAACGGCGGCTGTCCTATGAAGATCAATATTCCACGTATGTTTGAACTTTATAACGAAAGCAAGAGATATGGAGTTGGTCCTTTCAAGTGGCATTATAATGAAGAACTTAAAAAGACCGGAAATCCTGCTGAATGTGTAGGCTGCGGTAACTGCGAAGGACATTGCCCTCAGAAAATCAACATTATAGAACAGCTTAAGACTGTGGCAAAAACTTTTGGTTGAAAAGAATATACGCAGTGAAAAAAAATATTTGCAAAATTATTTGCAAATATTTTTTTATATAATAAAGTATAGTTAAGAAAAAAGTATGAAAAATCAATTCTCAATTCTCTAACTATATCTAAAAAGTAAAGAAAATTATCACTGCAATATGATTATTTTGCATATATCTTACGAATTTATGTGGTGTAGATATAAACAAAGCTGATACTTTTGAATTTGTTAATCAGAACATAAGGGATATTGTTTACATACTTTCTATGAGGAGTCTAAAGTAAATGGCTGTAAAATGGATGAGTAAAAAAGATTTAATGATCAGAATACCTACAACTATTATCCTAATAGTTTTGTTGGTTATAGGGAAGTATTATAAAAAAACTCATCCAAAACTCCCGGATACTATAACTGCTGTTGGAATAGCAGAAGGAAATTACTCAATTTTTGATATAGAGCATAATGAGTGTGGAAGTCTCCAGATTAGAAAACTAAATGATGAGGATATAGCAATCAGTATAAATGGAAATAAAATCAAAGGATATGATTCAATTAATAAGCCTTATACTTTAAATGCAATTAATTATGCTGACATACCTATGAAATCTGTAACCAAGGATTATGAAACATTTTATTTAGGTGATACAGGAAAATCATTTCTAATTTTGTTAAAGATTCGAGAAAAAAGTGATTATTTGGTTAAAAAATTTACTAGAGAAAAAGGAAATGATATATATGTGTTTTCAGAAATATCTTATGAATATTATAAGCATTTATTACATTATTCTAATATGAATATGGAAATACATCATAGGTGTTGCGTAAGTTTTGATGATAATCTTTATACTTGCTTTATCCAAAAATAGGAAATTTTTTACAAAAATGAAAGAAATTATATCTTTTGAAAGATATAAAACATTTAATACCATCAACTAGTGACAATTTCCTTTTTCCTTGCACTTCAGTTTTTCTATGTTAAAATATTAGGTATCTAATAAAGTCCTTTTTATACTTTTATGTAAGCCAAGTATTTTCTGGAGGACGCCTTTGAAATTCTTGAATCGAAAAAATCTTCTGATGCTTCTTTTTACGCTTTATGGGCTTGCATGTATTGTAGGGGTTACAAGATTAGCAAAAATCTCAGGCCATATTATACGCTACGGGAACTTTGTTTTTCCGGTTTCTTCCATACAGGGAATCATTGCGGCTTTAAATTCTTTATGTTGTGTAATACTGGTTTTTATTGATTTCAGAAAAGGAAGTAAACTCGCCTTAGGTATAATGGCATTAAGTTTACTGGCTGCTCTGAATCCGATTATTTACAATCACAATCTTGCGTCCCTTCCTAGTGTAGTAACTTCCCTGGTTTCTTTTACTACAATTTTAGTTATCTATTCATTTTATAAAAAATCTTCCATCAGCAGTCTCACAGATTTTATTACCGGCTTTCCTAACAGACGCTATTATGTAAAATATTTGAATCAGCAGCTTGAGGACAAAAAGAATTTCTTCCTTGCCTGTATTGAAATTGAAGATTTTAAAAATATCAATGATGTTTATGGTATTCAGGCCGGAGATTATATTCTTAAGGAAATTGCTCCAAAGCTAAAGAGCATGCTTGGAAAAGATGAAATGCTTTTTAAAATTACCGGCGGAATTTTTGCAATGGTTCTGGATGAAAATAATTATCCGGAAGAAAAGCTTAAGCTGATAATCCGTTCTGAGGTTATGACTCTTCCTCCAAAGCATGGAGAAGACCCTTCAATAAAAAAGACCTGCAACGTTTCGCTTGCGGCTGGTGTGCTTCATGTAGACCAGAATTATGATAAAGAAAGAAATTCTTCCAGTGTTCTTCGTTATGCCGAAATTGCTCTTGCTGAGGCGCGAAAGTCTCAGGATCAGAAAATCTGCCTTTATGATGATTCTCTTTTAAATTCTGATTTTGAACAGAAGGAAGCAGAATTCCTTATTAAAGATGCTATGGTCCACAACT
>JAEEGK010014793.1_pt1 | contig 17390 bp, 8 predicted proteins | sample 8958771 | NCBI WGS metagenome assembly JAEEGK01 (sample SAMN16246547, study PRJNA631951) | gut metagenome | biome: gut microbiome; feature: rumen; material: SC-attached | host: Bos | place: Iran: Karaj | collected 2018-10
GCACTTCCTCTTTGTCGGCTTCCACGCTCTTGTTCACACTTTGCTTGTAGCGCTGCTGGTTGTCGAGGATATTCTGGATGCGGCCCTGAAGCTGTCGGGGATCGTCGGACTCTTCGAGCACCTTGCGAATGGGGTTGAGCAACTGCTCTGCCTCAATACGCTTCAGACGGGCTGCCCACCTATTATATATATATAGAATGAGCAGGACTAAGAGTACACTCAGCAACAGACGGAACCACCAGCTGTTCCAGAAAGCCGGATGGACGATGACCTCGATGGATGCCATCTCGGACTGCTCGGCGGATAGTGAAGACACGTATCTCACCTCAAAGGTATAGTGGCCGGGAGGCAGGGCGCTGTAACGCACGGAGTGCTCTCCCAGCTTGAGGGATGTCCATTCGTCGTCGAGGCCTTTCATGCGATAGCTGAACATTGCCTGGCTCTCATTGCCATAGTCAAGGGCGGAGAAGGCGATGGAGAAAGAACGGTTTCCCTCGCGCAACTGGATGGAGCGGGCTATTGAGATGTCGTCTGACAGATATTCGCTGCCGGCTGTTACTTCCTGATTGTCCACGAGCAACTGGGTGAAGACCAGCTTCCAACTGGGCTTTGCCTCCGTATTCTCACCCAGCACCTCGATCAGTCCTCCTTCGCTGCCGAGATAGATGACCCCCGAGGCATCGCTCGTCGCAGAGTTCCAATAGAAATGATGGTTTACGAGGCCTTCGTTCTCAAAATAGTTGGAGAAGACACGGGTCTTCGGGTCATACACCGACAGGCCGTTCTGGGTGGTCACCCACAGACGGCCGTTGACATCCTCCACGATGCCCTTGACACCACCGAAGGCCAGACCGTCGGCAGTGGTCAGGGCTTCGAAATGACCGCGCGGATCACTCTCAGTCTTCACCAGACGGTATAGGCCGTAGCCGTTACTGCCCAACCAGAGCGTGCCGTCGCGGGTCTGGCAGAAAGAGGATATCTTGTCGACGATGCGCGAGTCGGGCTCATCGAGCTTATGCGAGATGACCTCGTGTTTGAAAGGCCTATGACCTTGACGTCCGGAATGGAGGTCGACTTTTATCAGACCCTGCATGCAGCCCATCCACAGGCATCCCTCACGGTCGACGATGGCGCCGATGCTTCCCGTGATGCTGCGGCAGCTGTCGAAAGGCTCCTCGATGCGCTGAGTCTTGAAATTATAGTAAAACAGGCCGGCATTGCTGCCTATCCATAGGCCGTCGTTGATGGTATCGTTGGCAAGGGCACCGATAAAATTGGTACGCCAGTTATACTCGTGGGGAAGATCCAGACGGGAGATTTGATGCTGACCCTGACGGGCTGTCTGACAGATGCCTCCACCCCAGGTGCCTATCCACAGACGGCCGTGGTTGTCGGCAGCGAGTGCCGACACGCTGTTGTGTGACAATCCTGAATTGGCTGTGGTGTAATGGATGAAGTCGGTGGAGCCTCGTTCGCGAAGGTTCAGGCCGCCTTCCACCGTGCCTACCCAAAGTCGACCGTCGGGTTCGACATACATGGCATTCACGGGGTTGGGGGAGAGAGAACGGGGATTGCTGGTGTGAACGGAGTTGCGCAGAAGCAGGCGCTGTGGAGCCAGGCAGACAATGCCTCCCGACTCAGTGCCTATCCAGATGTAGCCGTTATAGACACGGATACAATCCACGAACTCGCTTTTCATCGGTATCGTGCTCTCCGTTGTCCATGCGGTAAAGCTGTCTGTCTGGTCGTCGTAGATGTTCACACCTCCCAATGAGCCTATAAGCAGGCGGTTGTCGGAGGTGACGGCCAGACTCGAGAGGAACACGTGGGAGAGGCTATGGGTAGGCGTGTCAGCAGGAACGTGGGAATCCGGTGCACTGGCATGATGGTATTCAGCTAACTTCTGCTGGTAGGGATCGTAGCGGTACAAGCCCAGGTTGGTCGTAATCCACACCGAGTTGTTGCGCTTCAGGATGTCTGTGATGTAATGGTCTTCCAACGGTTTCAGCAGTGGGGATATCTCTTCTCGTATCAGTCGCCCGCCTTTCTCCACTAGGCGGTAAAGTCCACCGTCGATACCTATCCAGGGCTTGCCGTTCTCCTCGATGTCGCTGATGGCTATATCGAGCATCCGCCAACTGTGGGAATAGTTATAGATATGGTCTACCTGTCCCTGGCCGTCGAACGTCACCAACGACACCTGACGGTCGGTGATGGCCCAGATGCGCCCAAGGGCATCGTGGTAGCAGCGGATGGCCGGGAGCACCAGCAGCTTTTGCAGTTCAGGATGGCTGGGCACTATGGACTTCATCGTTTTCAGGTCGATGATGTTGATGCCTTCGTCGAAGGCCACCCATAGTCTGTGGAAATTATCTTCGGTAATGCTTCGGCATGACTTGCTGTTCAGATCGAGCCGCGGTTCCATGACACCATAACCGTCATAACGCACCAGTCCCCCGCCGTAGGTGGAAATCCAAAGGAATCCGCTGGAGTCTTTGAAGATGTCGCTGACATGATTATGGGGGAGCCCGTTGCTCAGATCCAGATAGGTCAGGTTATACCGCTCCGTCAGCAGGTTGCCGGCAAAGGCTGGAGTGGATAAAGGAGACAAAAGAAGAAAGAGGAAGATAAAAGTAGATAGAAGACAATAGTCATAACGACACATTCCCTTACTACTTATGTAATGTCCTCTATCTTCCTCTGTCTTCATTTATCTCCCTCTATCTACTTGTTTTTGATTCCTACAACGCAGACAGAGCCGATGAGGAAGCTGGCGCCGGCCACGATCATCATGGTGGACTGATGACCGCCTACCAGTGTCAGGATGACTCCACCCAGGAGGGCGGCAACAATCTGAGGTATACAGATGGTACCGTTGAAGAGTCCGAGATAGGCACCCATGTGACCATAGCCCTGCAGGGCATTGGTGACGAACGTGAACGGCATGGCGAGCATGGCTGCCCAGCCGCAACCGATCAGCAGGAAGGGGACAATCTGGCCATACATGTCGGGGATATAGGGAATCATCACGAAACCAATACCTCCAATGATCAGGCTGACGCTATAAGCCAGCTTGGTATTCTTGAACCGTGGCAATATGGCAGCCCACACCACAGAACCCACGGCCTGGATGGCATAGAGCACTCCCGTCCAGTTGGCTGCCTCCTGATAGGCATCGGTGGTAGGATCGATGGTGCCCCAAACGGTCTCGGAAACGGCATCGACCACATAGGTCCACATATACAGCATGCCTGCCCAGCAGAAGAACTGCACCAGTCCCACCTTCCAGAACGTTGAGGGGGCATTCTTCAAGAGCGTGAACCAATTGGCACTTCCCTCCTTCTCCTCAGAGACGGGGTTATACTCACGATACTCCTGTGGTGGCCACTCCTTCACCTTCATGGTAGTATAGAGTACACACAGGATCAGGATGGCTGCTCCGATATAGAACGACCAGATGACGCTGTCGGGCACTACGCCCTCAGGAGCCACGTTCTTCAAGCCTATCCAGGTGAAGAAGAACGGGAACAAGAATCCCACCACACTACCGGCATTGCAGAGGAACGACTGGATGGAGTAGGCTTTCGCCTTCTGGCGCTCGTTAACCATATCGCCCACCATCATCTTAAACGGCTGCATCGCCATGTTGATCGAGGTGTCAAGCAGCATCAGGGCAAAGAGTCCGAAGATGAGGGCTGTACCGACGGCCATGCCGAAAGAGCCGGCATTGGGCAGCAGGCACATCACTGCCACGGCCATGGCTGCCCCCACAAAAAGATAGGGGATACGACGGCCGAAGCGCGTCCAGGTCTTGTCAGACAGCGATCCGACAATCGGTTGTACAAGGATTCCCATCAGCGGCGGGAGTATCCAGAAGAAACTCAGGGAGTGGGGGTCGGCTCCCAGTGTACGGAAGATACGGGAGATGTTGGCACTCTGTAAGGCGTAGGCAATCTGTACGCCAAAGAACCCGAAACTCAGGTTCCACAATTTCCAAAACGAAAGATCAGGCTTCTGTTTCATATTCTTAACTTCTTTAACTTTTTAACTTCTTCACCTCGTGGTACCTCGGACAACGAGGCGGGTGCGGACGATGCGCTTCTCCACTTTCTCCATGGGGCTGAGGCCCTCGACCTTATCCATAAGGATCTCGGCGGCCTCTTCGCCTACACGATGTCCTCGTTGTTCGACGGTTGTCAGCATCGGGTCGCAGGCCACGGCACGCTGACCGTTGGTGAAACCGCAGATGCTGATGTCCTCTGGCACTCGGAAGCCGGCATGCTTGACGGTGTAGAGGATGCCAATGGCCGTGTCGTCGTTGACGGCAAAAAAACCGTCAGGGGGATTGTCAAGCGCCATCAGTTTCGGTGTGATAATCTCTGCATCGGCGCGGTTGTCGCATATGCCGATGATAGAATCATCAATGGCTATACCGTGTTTCAGCAGGGCATCCTTGTAGCCGTTGAAGCGGTTCTTGGAGATTTCCAGTTGCATCGGACCACCATAATAGGCAATTCGCTTGCACCCCGTTTCTATCAGATGAGTCACGGCATTAAAGGCACCCATGTAGTCGTCTACCACCACACGACTGGCATTGACGCCTGTGCAGATACGGTCGTAGAACACCAAAGGGATGCCTGCGTCGATGAGTTTCTGATAATGCTCGTAGTTCTTGGTGTCTTTGGCCTGCGATACAATCACGCCACAGACCTTATAGCGGTGGAAGTTCTCGCAGATGCGTACCTCCCGCTCATATTGTTCACCGCTCAAGGCTACCATGATACGATAGCCTCGTGCGGCTGCAGTCTCTTCGATGCCTGTCAGGATGGATGAGAAATAGTAGTGGGTGAACTCCGGCACGATGACACCGATGACACGCTGGGGCATCACGCGACTATGACGAAGGGCCTCGCCGATGGCGTTCGGCAAGAAATTGTGCTCCTTGGCATATTGCTGGATGGCCTTGCGGCGCTCCTCGCTGATACGGGGTGAATCCTTCAGCGCACGAGAGACCGTCGCCACGGAGATTCCAAACTCCTTGGCTATATCTTTCATCGTCATGGGCACTTTTTCTTCCATCGGTTTTTAACTATTCACGATGCAAAGATACGAAAAAGTTGAGAAACAACCATATATACCTTATTATTATTATTAGATAGCGCTAATGCAAACGTTTGCATAACGCTATTATATCTTTTTAATGCAAAAAAAGTACAACGTATTGGAAAGAAATGTAACTTTGCAGCAGAATAACTAATAGATTAAACGATTAACTCTAATTAAAGTAATGATGAAGCAGGTAAACATTCAAATCCCGCTTAGGATGCTGGGCCTTTTGTTAGGTCTGTTCCTATCGGTAGGTGCCTTTGCTCAGATTGACGTCAAAGGCCATGTGAAAGATGCTACAGGCGAACCCATTATCGGCGCAACGGTACGCGTTGACGGCACACAGACCGCCACCGTGACCGATTTCGACGGTAATTTCGCGCTGAAAGCTAATGAGGGTGCTACAATCACGATTTCTTACGTGGGTTATCAGAACGCCACGGTGAAGGCTGCACCCAATGTGAATGTCACACTCGTTGATGATGAGACCGTTCTTCAGGATGTAGTCGTCATCGGTTACGGTACGGTCCGTAAGAGTGATGCAACAGGTTCGGTCATGTCTGTCGAGGCAGACCAGCTGAACAAGGGTCTGGCTACTTCTCCAGCAGATCTGCTGCAGGGTAAGACGCCAGGTGTACAGATTACAACCAACAGTGGTGCCCCTGGAGCCGGTGCAAAGATCCGTATCCGTGGTGGTTCCTCACTGTCGGCTTCTAACGACCCGCTGATCGTCATCGACGGTCTGCCTATTAGTTCAACAGATATCTCCGGTGGTGATGTACTGAATACCATCAACCCGAATGATATTGAGAGCTTCTCTATCCTGAAGGACGCTTCTGCCACCGCCATCTACGGTAGCCGTGCTTCTAACGGTGTGATCCTGATCACCACCAAGAAGGGTAAGGCTGGTGCGAAACCCCGTATCAATGTGGATATGAGCGGTACATTCAAGACCGTTGCCAAGAAAGTCGACGTGCTCAGCGCTGATGCCTTCCGTGAGTTCTTCATGGCCAACTATGGTGACAAGGCCGAGGCTGTGGCTGCCTTAGGTGATGCCAATACCAACTGGCAGGATGAGATCTACCGCACTGCTTTCGCAGAGGAGATCAATGCCAGTGTGACGGGCGGCTATGTTTCAGGCAGCAAGGCCTTCAAGATGCCTTATCGTATCAGCGCAGGTTTCCTGAACAATGACGGTACTCTGAAGACCACAGGCATGACCCGTGGTACTGTCGGCTTCAACCTGACCCCGACACTACTTGACGACCGTCTGACCATCAATCTGAACGGTAAAGGTGTGTTCACGCACAACTCATTTGCCGACGAGGGTGCCATCGGTGCAGCTGTACAGTATGATCCTCTGAAGCCCGTTGACAACAAATGGATGAGCAACGGTGCTCCTAACACGATGTCAACGCTGAACCCTGTAGCCATGCTCAATGAGCAGAATAAGGACTCTTATGTTCGTCGTTTCGTGGGTAATGCCCAGTTCGACTATAAGTTCAAGTTCCTCGATGGTCTCCGCGCCAACTTGAACCTCGGTCTCGACTACTCTACCACCTCTGGTTGGAATGTCAGTGATCCTGGCAGTGAGATCTCTTATCACAATAAGATTGAGAACGGTACCGGTGCTTGGCAGAAATACACTCAGCTGCGCCGCGACCAGACTTTGGAGTTCTATCTGGCTTATGCCAAGGATCTGAAACAGATCAACAGCCGCTTCGACGTTCTCGCTGGTTACAGCTGGCAGCACTTCTATAATAAGACAACTGACGTGAAGTATGCCAACGACGGTAGCAATGTGGAGTATCCTGTTTCTAAGCCACTCTTCAAGACCGAGAGCTATCTCATCTCATTCTACGGTCGTCTGAACTACACGTTCATGGACCGTTATCTCTTCACCTTCACGCTGCGTGATGACGGCACCTCGCGTTTTAAAAACAACAAGTGGGGCCTCTTCCCCTCTGCAGCTTTAGCATGGCGTATCAGCGAAGAGGCATTCCTGAAGGATGTTGACTGGGTTTCTAACCTGAAGCTTCGTCTGGGTTATGGTATCACTGGTCAGCAGAACATCGGACAGGGTGACTATCCTTCTATCGCCACTTATCACACGAACCAGAGCGGATCGCTCTATATGTTTGGCAACAGCGTTATTACCCCAATTACCCCGAAGGGCTACGCTGCTCAGATCAAGTGGGAGGAGACAACCACCTATAACATCGGTTTGGACTTCGGCTTTGCCCGTAACCGCATCAATGGTAGCATCGATGTTTATCAGCGTAAGACCAAGGACCTGCTGAACGAAGTGCCTGTGGCTTCTGGTACTAACCTGACCAACTACCTGCTGATGAATGTAGGTGACATGGAGAACAAGGGTATTGAGGCCGCATTAAACGTGGTGCCCATCGAGAAGAAAGACCTCCGTTGGGAGGTTGGCGTGAACGTGGCCTACAATAAGAATGAAATCACCAAGCTGACCGCCAGCGACGATCCCAGCTATCTGGGTGTAGAGACCGGTGGTATCTCGGGTGGTGTCGGTAACAATATCCAGATTCACCGTGTAGGTAACCCCATCAGTTCGTTCTTCGTATTCCAGCAGGTTTACGGCGAGGATGGCAAACCGTTGGAGGGTGTCTATGTGGACCGCAACCACGATGGTCAGATCACTGACGATGACCGTTACGTTTACTACAAGCCCGATGCTGACGTGAATATCGGTTTCAACACCGAACTGAGCTACAAGAAGTGGACACTCTCTGCATCACTCCGTTCTAGTCTGGGTAACTATGTTTACAATAACGTCGCCTCTAACACAGAGATGAAGGCCGACATGTGGACCAACAACTTCATCTGTAACCGTGTGTCTACTGCGCCTTACACCAACTTTGCTCAGGCACAGTACAAGAGCGACTACTATGTTCAGAACGCTTCATACCTGAAGCTCGACAAGGTGACACTGGCTTACAGCCTTACTGACTGGTGCCGTCTGAACTTCACCGCTCAGAACATCTTCACCATCACCAACTATGATGGTGTGGATCCTGAAGTGGGCAATGGTATCGACAACAACATGTATCCCCGCTCTCGTAACTTCATCTTAGGTGCAAGCTTTAACTTTTAACTAATAGGAGGACAAGAATATGAAATTCAATATAAAGAAAAACGGAATTTACAGCTTTGCCTTTGCTACCGCCGTGTCGCTGACAGCATGTGTGGGCGATCTGGATGTGACGCCCATCGATCCCAACCTCGACACTCCGGAGAATGTGCTCACAGGCACAGAGGCATACAACCAAATGCTGGCAAAGTGTTACTCGGGCCTCGCAGTAAGCTCACCTGACGGTGATAGCGGTGATCCCGATATCAAGGGTATCGACGGTGGTTTTGGCCAGTATCTGCGCGCCCTGTTCAACCTGCAGGAGCTGCCTACTGATGAGGCCGTCATCGGTTGGAATGACCAGACATTGAAAGACCTGCATGGACTGCAGTGGACATCTTCTGACGTATTCGTCAGCGCTTGTTACAGCCGTGTGTTCTATCAGATTTCTGTCTGCAATGAGGTGATCCGTCAGATTGACGCCGCAGGTAGCAACGACGCCGTCATGCAGCAGTACCGTGCTGAGGCTCGTGCCATCCGTGGTCTGAGCTATCTCCACGCCATCGATATGTTCGGTAATGTGCCTTTCACTGACGAGAACTCCACAGTGGGTGGTGATAATCCCCAGCAGATGAGCCGCTCTGACCTCTTCAACTGGATGGTGAAGGATATGGAGGAGGCAGCAGAGATCCTGCCCGCCAACCCCGAAAAATATCGTGCCGGCAAGGGTCTGTGCTATATGATTCTGGCTAAGCTCTATCTGAACGCAGCAGTCTATACTGGCACTGCCAATTATGCCAAGTGTGCAGAGTATTGTAAGAAGATCATCGATCTGGGCTACAAGCTGGAGTCGGCTAACGACTACTGGAAGCTCTTCTGTGCTGACAACGACCAGATGCTGGGCGTAGGTCACGAGATTATCTTCAGCGTCTACCAGGATCATACTAATACTCAGGCTTACGGTGGTACTACCTATATTATCAATGCTCAGGTGGGTGGTAACATGGCTTATGCCGACTACGGTTTGGGCGGCAATGGTTGGGGTGGTCTTCGTGTGACACCGCAGTTTGTCGACAAGTTCGAAAACGGTGACCAGCGTGCCACATTCTTCACCAACGGCCAGAGTAAGGAGATCATAGATATCGGTGACTTCTTCAGCGGTTATGCCTTCACAAAGTTCACCAACCTGAAGGCCGATGGCAGCATATTGCCCGATGCTAACTCGTTCCCCGATACCGACTTCCCGGTATTCCGTCTTGGCGATGTCTATCTGATGTTGGCTGAGTGTCAGGTTGTAGGTGGCGTAAGTTGCGATGGTATCGCTAAGTTCAATGCCATTCGTACCCGTGCTGGTGTAAGCGAGATCGCAACCCCAACTGCTAGCGATATTATCAACGAGCGTGCCCGTGAGTTGGCTTGGGAGTGCCATCGTCGTTCTGACCTCGTTCGCTTCGGTCTCCTCACCACAGGCGATTACCTCTGGTCACATAAGGGCATGAACAGCAATGTAGGTACGCCTCACGCTGTGGACTCCAAGTACAACCTGTATCCTCTGGCATCGAGCGATGTGATTTCGAACACGAACCTCGTACAGAACCCTGGTTATTAATAATGGATAATTGATCATTGAAAATTGAAGATTATGAAGACAATATATTTTAAGAGTAGTGTGTTGTTTGCCGCTATCGCCATGCTGTTCACAGCCTGCGACTCCGACCGCGACGACAACCCCACCCTCGGCCCGAACCACACAGCATCAGAATTTGTGGTGAATACATCGGCTGTGGCAGACCAGTATATCCAGCTGTCGCCGGATAATACGGTCAACCTCACCTGGACCCAGCCTAACTATGGTGTGAATACCGTAGTGAACTATAAGGTACAGGTAGGCCTGAAAGAAAATGGTAATGAAAAATGGGGTGAATATCTAGAGACAGGTTTTACCTCCTGCAATGTCAACATCAGTGGCGAGGAGATTGCCAAGGTCCTCTGTAAGCTCGACGGTTTCAAGACTGAAGACGACTATGTCGATCAGGGTTTCCGTGAAGTGATCATGCGTGTGGCAGCCAACATCCAGACCACCAGCTCCAAGTTGATTGAAGGAACAGAAATCCTTTCCAATGTGGTCTCCTTTAAACACATGGCAGCTTACTGCAACATCCCGACTAAGGCAACGCTTTGGGTGATCGGTTCTTGCAGTGGGTGGCCTGAGCCTTCACCTGGAAACAAGCAGAAGCTCGTCGAAGGTGGCTGGTTCATTACTGAGACAGAGATCGGTAACAAGATCTTCAATGGTGTCGTTGAGATGCCTGAGGGCGACCTGACTTTCCGCTTCTATTCAAAGCTTACAGGTTGGGGTAGCGATGATAATCCAGAAGGCTCTATCGGTTGGCAGGCCAAGGATGAATCTGCTAACTATGAATTCTCTGGTGGCGTATTCTCCGGCTCATGTATGCCTGGTAAGGGCTCTTGGTCATTCCCTGGCTTCACAGGCGGTAAGATGAACATCACTGTCGATTTGAACAAGAACACCGTTAAGTTCGAACTTCAATAGTTTCGTCAGTATTATTAAGATCGTATAATCAAATGAATAAGAAGATGAAAAAATTAGGTATATATACAATGGCTCTTCTCAGCATGGGACTCGTGGCCTGTAACCAGGACTTCGATACGGAGTTCGTGCCGCAGACCAATCTCCCGGAGAGCCTGCTTCAGTTGAGCGATGTCAGCGTTGCCAACAGCACACCTGGTACCATCAACCTCGCTGATTACATTAATGAAGAGACCGGTATCGCCAAAGCTATTCCTATTGGTACCGTCACTGTGAAGGAAGGCGCTATGCCTGCCAATACCATCCTGAAGGCTGAAGTGGAGTTCTCCAAGGATGCCGACTTTGCCAATTCGATCGTTCTCGATGCCAACAGTCTCGAAGGCACCAATGAAATCAGTGTTAGTCCGACTCTCTTGCAGGAAGCCTATTTCAATGAAATTACGCGCAATCCTGCTACAACAGATGTTTACGTTCAAACAGTTCTCTATACCGTGACAGGTGGAACGTCAGAGGCCATCGTCGGTAAGCCCGGTGAGAACTACTTTGCTCAGAGCGCAGTGAAGTTCACACCGCTGAACAAGGTACAGATTTCGCCTGCATATTATGTCATCGGTGCTGCCGGTGGCTGGAGTGCCGACGGAGCCCGCACACAGAAGTTCCAGCACAGCGATGCTGATGTCTACGAGGATCCTATCTTCACCATCATCGTCGATGCTGGTGGCGATGACTGCTGGTTTGCTATCGGCGACGATACTGCCATCGATGCAGTGGCTGCCGGCGACTGGACTCAACTCTTCGGTACAAAGGGTGCCAGCGAGGATCTCACGGGAACCATGGACCGCCGTTACAATCTGGGTGGCGACCACTCCTTCCACGTGACGGGTGCCAAGAAGATCCGCATCACACTCGATATGTTGGAGTATAGCTACAAGATTGAGCCTGTCAACATCTCAGATGCATATTATCTGATTGGTGGACCTGGTGAGTGGAATGCAGAGTCGGCAATGACCATGAAGTTCTCGCACAGCGCAAAGGATGTGTTTGAAGATCCTGTATTCACCTATACCTTCGAAGGTAATGGTGGTGACATGTGGTTCGCATTCGGCGACAAGGATGCCATTGATGCTGTTGCTGGTGGCACATGGAACAAGCTATTCGGAACCAAGGGCGAGAGCACAGACCTGAGCGGTTCGTTCGACCGTCGCTACAACCTCGATGGTGACCACTCGTTCTGCGTTGACGGTAAGGCTAAGTTCTATCGCTTCCAGATCAACCTGGCTGACATGACTTACACCATCACACCGTTGAACTTCCAGGAGTACATCTACGAGGCAGGTGTGAACAACGACTGGGGTGCTGTTGCACAGCCGCTGTATTGCCCAGACGGAAATGGTACTTACACAGGATTCTTCTATGCTCAGGATGCCGACTGGTCAGGTGGTAAGGGTGCCTTCAAGTTTACTGGTGCTTTCAACGACTGGAGTCAGGGTAACTATGGTACAGGCACCATCAATGCCGATGGCCTTTCTGGTACCTTGATCGACGACGGTGGTTCTGGTAATGTCTTGGCAGATCCCGGCTTCTATCAGGCAGAGGTGAACCTTGCCAACATGACTTACAAGCTGACCCCGATTACCACGATTGGTATCGTAGGTCCTGCTCAGGCAGGTGGTTGGGGTGATGACACCGACATGACTTATAACAAGGAGACCCGTGCTTGGGAAGCCACACTCGAATTGGCTGCCGATGAGTTGAAGTTCCGTGCTAACGACGGTTGGGACATCAACTGGGGTGGTTCAGTAGACAATCTGACTGCAGGTGGTGCTAACCTGAAGATTGCTGAGGCTGGTACATACTTCGTTCAGCTCTTCGCTACCTGTGAGACAAAGTCTTACTGCAAGATTACAAAGAAGTAATTGATAACCAATATTCATTCAGGCGAGCCGCTTATCGCAACGGCTCGCCTGATTATTTCAAAGCATAAAACCAACACCAACATGATGATGAAGAAATTACTATTATCTGTCAGTATTGTGGCCGCCGTTGTGGCCTGCAGACCGACACAGGAGACCCAATCCACGGCATTTGAAATGCCGGCAGTCAACGATATTGCCATGTATCAGGTGAACCCCCGAGTGTTTGCGCCTGAGAACTCGCTGAATACTGTGGCTGAGCGCATCGACTCAATTCGTGACCTGGGTGTCAATGTGATGTGGGTGATGCCCATCTATCCCATCGGTATTGAGAAGGGTAAGAACTCCCCGTACTGCATCAGCGACTATAAGGCCATTGCGCCTGAATTCGGTACGATCGACGATTTCAAGCGTCTTACCGAAGTGTGCCATGAGCACGGTATGGGTATGATTCTCGACTGGGTGGCTAACCATACGGCTTGGGATCATCCCTGGGTCAAGGAGCACCCCGACTGGTACACCCATGACGAAGTGGCTGACACGATCATCCACCCGCGTCCATGGGACTGGTATGATGTGGCCGACCTGAACTATGACAATAAGGATATGCGCGAGGCGATGATCGACGCCATGAAGTTCTGGATTGTCGACGTCGGCATCGACGGTTTCCGCTGTGATGTGGCCGACGGTGTACCTGCCGACTTCTGGAAGGATGCCATCGACCAGCTCCGTGCTGCTGCAGGCGACCGAAAGATCGTGATGCTGGCAGAAGGTAAAAATGTGGATAACTTCACCGTTGGCGGCTTCGACATGAACTATGGCTGGGATTATAAGGACGAGCTCGTGAAGGTGTGGAAGGGTGCTCCTGCATCCGACCTGATTAAGGCCGACAGTGCTGAATACGCTCAGCTGCCTGCAGGAAGGGTGAAGCTGCGTTTCACCACCAATCATGACCACTCTACCGAGGCCACGCCGTGCGTGGAGTTCACCAACGACCGCGGTGCGATGGCAGCTTACGTGGCCAGTATCTTCCCCCATGGCGGCGCTCTCATCTACGGCTCACAGGAGGTGGGTTATCCTGAGCCGATCAATTTCTTCAAGTATGTGCCCGTGGACTGGAGTGCCAAGCCAGAGATCTACAAGGAATATCAGATGCTGATAGGTCTTTACAACGAGCATCCCGCCCTTCGTAAAGGCAAAATGACGGCTTGGCCTGACAATGATGTTCTCGTCTTCGAGAAAGCCGACGATGCCGAACGCTATCTGATTCTGGTGAATGTCCGCAACGAGCAGAAGACGGTGAAGATTCCTGAAGAATGGAAGAAACTTGGCGAAGCACTTACCCTCGAACCATTTGAGTATTGTATAGAGAAGTACTAAAAACAACTTGAGATTATGAGAAGACTTGGTTCTATATTGGTATGCTGCCTGATAGCCGTGGCTGCGATGGCTCAGGGCTGGCCCAAGGACTATAAAGGTGTCATGCTGCAGGGGTTCTATTGGGATTCTTTCGACGATACCCAATGGTCGGCACTTGAGAAGCAGGCCAACGACCTGGCCGCCAGTTTCGACCTCATCTGGGTTCCACAGAGTGGTAACTGCGGTGGCACGTCGATGGGATACGACGACTTGTATTGGTTTAATCATAACAGCAGTTTCGGCAACGAGAAGCAGCTGCGTTCGATGATCAAGACTTTCAAGGCACTTGGTCTCGGCACTATCGGCGATGTGGTCATCAACCACCGCAAGAACCTCAGTAACTGGGTGGACTTCCCTAAGGAAACCTATAATGGCGTAACCTACGAGATGGTCTCTACTGACATCTGTTCTGACGATGACGGTGGCGACACTAAAAAGTGGGCAGACAGCAACGGCTTCAGCCTGAGTGGCAATAAGGATACTGGCGAGGGCTGGGGAGGCATGCGCGACCTTGATCATAAGAGTGAGAACGTGCAGAAGATCGTCAAGGCCTATCTCCAGTTCCTGCTCAACGACCTCGGCTATACGGGTTTCCGCTACGATATGGTGAAGGGTTACAGTGCCTCGTACACGAAACTCTATAACGAATACAGCAAACCGCAGTTCTCCGTTGGCGAGTGCTGGGACAGCTCTAACACGATCCGTAAGTGGATCGACGGCACAGAGAAGACCAGCGCTGCCTTCGACTTCCAGTTCCGCTATACCGTCCGCAATGCCTGTAACAATGGCAGCTGGCCAAAGTTGAACCAGCAGAACGAGGGTAACTGGCCGCTCGTAAGCAGCAACTATGAGAGTGGAGCCTATCGCCAGTATGCTGTGACGTTCGTTGAGAACCACGATACGGAGAAACGCTCCAATGCCGCTCAGGATCCCATCAAGAAGGACACCCTCGCTGCCAACGCTTATCTGCTGGCTATGCCTGGTACACCGTGTGTGTTCCTGACACATTGGAAAGCATATAAGACAGAGATCAAGGCGATGATCGAGGCCCGTAAGCTGGCTGGCATCAGCAATACATCGGCCTATTCGAGATACAGCTCTCCGAATATCACGACTTATTATGCCGTTACCACCGACGACAAGCTGCTCTGCGTGGTGGGCGATGAGTCCAAACTGGCACCTGAGGCTGACAAGTGGACGAAGATCCTCTCTGGCTATCACTATGCCTACTATCTGAGCAAGAGTCTTGAGACCGCCTGGGCCGACAAGGGCAGCGGTGACTTCTATGATCCCTTCAATGTCGTGCTAACGGCGGTATCGGCTTCCGACGGCGCCCAGCTCGTCTATACCCTCGACGGCTCAGAACCAACGGCCTCCAACGGCACGAAAGCAGCCTCGGGCACTAGTCTCACAATCGATGCCACCGCCACAACCACGCTGAAGGTTGGACTGCTGGTTGGCAGTGCTGTCAGCGGTGTCATCACGCGTACCTTTACTTATAGGGAGCCGGAGAAGGAGCCCGAGGTCAAGATCCCCGACTTCTGCACCATTGGCGAGGGTGAGGTATGCGCCTTCTTTGAGGCCCCAGCCTCCTGGTCAAATACCATTCATTGCTGGGCATGGTCAGACTCGCCCTCCGAGAACTTCACTGGCGGCACATGGCCTGGCGTTGCTTGTCAGGAGTTGGGTACGGCCGAGAACGGCAACACCGTGTGGAAATGGACATGGGACGGTAAGAAGCAGAATAACTCTTCGGCCACCATGCCCGCCATGATCATCTTCAACAACAACACCTCGCCGCAGACCGCCGATCTGGTCTTCGAGCAGGGTGGTTACTACGTCAAGGACGGCCTCTTCGGCATCGTTAGCGCCACAGGTATCCAAAACGTCATGGTCAATGGTCAAAGCGTAATGGTCAATGACGCTTGGTACGACCTCCAGGGTCGCCGTCTCAGCGGCAAGCCTACCACGAAGGGCATCTATATCCATAACGGTAAGAAGCTCGTGATTAGATAAACGAAAGAGAACCAGGCAATTGCTTGGTTCTCTTTTTACTCTTTATCTGCGACAGACACGTATCTATTTTATGTTAGCGTTTGCCTATAGGCGAACGGTTGTTTGGGTATAGGCAAACGGTTATTCGAGTATAGGCGAACGGTAGTTTACTGCCGGTAAAGTCCCGGCAACCTATAACCTTTCTGCAAATTACTTGCAAGTTTGACGGAATATTAGTACCTTTGCTGGCGATTAGACGAACAAATGATTAACGGAATGAGGCAGACAAGATTGATAATCCTCGGGCTGATGGCATGCCTCGGCATCCAAGCAGCGGACTATGAACACTATAGTGAGTGGATGGCGTACTCGGAGATCAAACGGGTGCCACATCCCTACAACCTCGACTTCTCGCCATACGCACCGCGATGGTCGTATCAGGTGGGGATCGAGCTCGACGGCATGCTCGATGTATATGCCTCCTATGGCGGCGACCAGCTGGAGAAGTATCTCAAGGAATACCCCAAGATGATGATCGACGCCAAGGGTAACATCACGGGATATAGCTACAACGACTTCAACCTCGACAACGTCAGGCCTGGGCACTTCCTCATGCGCTACTATCAGTTGTTCCCCGAGAGGAAAGACTCATTGGCCCTTGACCTGTTGATGAGACAGCTGGAGAACCAGCCGCGGACGGATGAGGGCGTGTGGTGGCATAAGGCCATCTATGCCCGGCAGGTATGGCTCGATGGTATCTTCATGGGACTGCCGTTCTATGTGCTCGCTGCACCTTGGCTAAACCCAGAGTACGTGATGGAGTACTATGATGACGCTGTAGACCAGATCACGAAGACGGACCAGCGCACCTATGACGAGGCAACCCGGCTCTGGAAGCATGCGTGGGACGAGACGCACCAGATGTTCTGGGCCAACCCGCAGACGGGTCTGAGCCAGCATACCTGGGCAAGGGCCTTGGGATGGTTCACCATGGCGATGGTGGAGGTGCTCGACGCTTTGCCTGAGAATTATGCCCGTCGGGAAGAGATCATCAGCCTGTTTCAGCGTGCCATGAAAAGTGTGACTGACTATCAGGACGAGGCGAGTGGCGTGTGGTTCGACGTGCTCGATGTGGATGATCCCCGTAACTATCTGGAGGCGACGGCCTCATCGATGTTCACCTATTGCATGCTGAAGGGCTGGCGGCTCGGCTATCTCGACGACAGCTATCGTGATACTGGCATCAGAGCATATCGGGGGCTGGTGAAGGAGTTTGTGACGAAGAAACGTGACGGGACGATGTCGCTGA
>JAEEGK010014795.1_pt1 | contig 17386 bp, 9 predicted proteins | sample 8958771 | NCBI WGS metagenome assembly JAEEGK01 (sample SAMN16246547, study PRJNA631951) | gut metagenome | biome: gut microbiome; feature: rumen; material: SC-attached | host: Bos | place: Iran: Karaj | collected 2018-10
CCCAATCCCCAATCCCCAATCCCCAATCCCCAATCCCCAAAATATTCTTAGATATTTATATTTAAATAGGCAAATTTATTTGAAATAAATATTAAATTATTATTTAATTCAAAAACAAAACACATTAATTTAATTAATTATTTCAAACATAACTATTCTATAAAAACTCCATTAATATAATTATATAATATAAAAACGAAATTTTTTAAATATTTATTTTTCATTTAAATCATATTCTTATTAAAAAATATTTATTTAAAAATCAAAAATATTTAGCTAATAATTAGAATTTTTTTATTTAGTAGGAAAAATAACTTGATTGATATTCCAATTCATCTTTGTTCCAGTAATAGGAAGTTTTCTTCTCAAAGGTTTAATATAATCAGTAGAGAAATTATCATAAACACTTTCTAAATCAATTTGAACATTATTTTCACTTTTTTCAATAAATTTAACAATATTATTAGCAATATCATTTTCAGAACTTCCACTAATATTACTATTAAAATTAGTATTTAAATTAAATTGAATGTTTCCTTCTTCATAATAATAAGTATTACCTTTAATATTACCCTTTAATTTTTTTTCTTTAATATTATATTCCCAAGAACTTAACCATTCACCACTCCAAAAATTTTTCATATTAATATTATGAGCAGAAATCAATATTATTATTTTATCAGAAGAATCAAAATAAATATTAGATTCAGTTACTTGTTTAGAATAATATTTATTAATATATTCTTTTACTTTAGAATCAATTTCATTTCTTAATTTATTTGTTTCTTCATATTTTTCTTTTTCTTGAATTTCTCCTCCAGTAATATTTAATTTTATTTTTATTTGTTGTCCTTGATCAATATAAAATCCATTATTATCTTTATTTAAATTGGAAATAACAATTTTTTTTCCTTCATCATTATATTGAACATGAGTAAGATGATTTTCTGCATATTGTTCTAATTCTTTATTTATTGTTTCTGATTCCATTGTTTCTTCACCAATTAAAGACTTTAAGTTTTGAATGCTTTTATTTAAGTGACCTATTGGTGTTTGACTTATAATATATTTGGCAACATTAATTGCATTTTCCAAGTTTTCTCCTTCCATTTTTTATAATGAAAATCTATTATTTATTTATTTATTTATTTATTTTTAAATTTTAATTTCAAAAAAAATTCAAAAAAAAGATTAAATAAATTGTATTTTTATTTTCACTCATTTTTAATATTGTGGTTGTAATTCATCTTCAAATTCACAATAATCTACTTTTCCATCTCTATTTTTATCAAGTCTAATAAAAAGTAAATCTTCATCTTTTGGGTTTCTAAATAAGCATTTTTTTTTCAAATAATTATCTAAATCTTCACTTTTAAAAGCTCCAGTACAACAAGGATCAATTAAATTAAAAATATCTCTTAATTTTAATCTTAAAGTAGTATAATTTCTCCTCATACAATTTAATTTATTTTCATAGTCAATTAAAGCATTAAAAACATTTTTTAAAGCCATTCTTGTTCCAAACATAAAAACATCAGGACAATTATTTGGGCAATAAGTATTTGGTGATCTATTTTCTACCATATTTCTATAATCTTTTTCAAAAGGAACAATCATATCAAAAAAATCAGAAAAATTTAAACTACAATTTTTTTGTAAATCATATCTTTTCATTAATAATCTTATATCTGCATCTGATGCATATACATCTAATAAATTTAAACCACATTTTAAATCTTCATATGTTAAATATCCTCTTCCACAATTTTCAAATATTCTAAATGCATCTTCAACATTAAAATCACATTTTAATGCTAAATCTATTTTAATATTTTCTAATTGATTTTCAGTATTCATTAATTCTTTTAAATATTCATTTAATTGACATTCTTCTAATTCATTTGGATTATAAGGAGGACAATTATTATTATTCATCATATTATTATTCATATTATTGAAATTATTATTATTCATCATATTATTTAAATTATTATTTTTCAATGGTAATTGAGTTATTGGAGAAGAATTATTTATGGGATTACATATTGGTACACAACAACAAGGATTACATCTACAATAACAACAATAATTTGGAGGATATTTTCTTTCAGGAGATAATCTCAAAGATAAATTAGGTGAAATTCTTTTTCTATCTTGGAACATATTATTATCATTTTGAATATTTTGATTATTATTATAGGAAAGATTTTGAGGAGGCATTTGATTAATAATGTTTTGATTTTGTTGATTAAAATTATTATTATATTCATTCTGTGGAATCTGTGATTCTTGTATAGGTGATTGTTGAATAGGAGTTTGTTGATTTGGTATTTGTTGATTTGGAATTTGTTGATTTGGAATTTGTGGTGATTGATTAATTGGAGTTTGAAATTGTTGATTTAATGGTTCTTGAAAAGGAGTTTGTGTCATAAATTTAGGTATTTGAGAATTCATCATATCACCACGTCCTGAACTTTTAAAATATGTTGATTTTTGAGAACTCATGAAATTCTGATTATTAATTTTATTATCACCAATATCATCATTCATATTATTATCAACATTAATAACATCATTAAATTTATTAATATTAATATTATTATTATCATTAATATTAATATTATTATTATCATTCATAATATTAATATTATTATTATCATTAATATTAATATTATTATCAACATTGTTGTTGGAGTTATTAATATTAATATTATCGTCAACATTGTTAATTTTATTATCAATATTACTATTATCATTAACTTCAATAGGTTTATTTTGTGGCTCGCTAACATTATTATTGTATTCCCTATTAACTCTAACATTATTATAATTATTATAATTATTTCTAGGAGGACAATATCTAATACAAGGATCACAACAACTACAAACACAACAACCACAAATACAGCAAACATTAGAAGAACCTAAATTACTACATTCAGGGAAACCAAAAAAAGAATGAAATTCACATAAATCAACTCTTCCATCTTTATTAATATCTAATCTCTTCATTATATTATTTATATCTGTTTCTAAATAACTTGCACAATTTCTATCTAAGAAACATTTTAAACTTTCAGGAGTTATACTATTTATTGATTTTACTAAATGATATATATCATGAATATTAAAATCATATCTACATTTTAAATCTTTTAATAAAGGAATTATATTTCTTGCCATATCTATTTCTTTTTCTAACAATTTTGATAATGAATATTCTACATTAAATGATAATTTTTCCATTTTTGAAAAAGCATTATTTTTTTTAGGTGAATTTTCACTTTGAACTAAATTTAAAAATTCTGAATATGAAAGAGTTCCATTTGAATCTTCATCATATGATAAAATTAGAAAATTTACTTCTTCTTCATTAGCATAGATTCCTTTTGTTCTTAAGAAATTTATTATATCACATGTATCTACACAATTTTTACAGCAGGAATCTAATGCTCTAAATATTTGATATGGATCAAAATCATAATTATCTGATAATACTTGTCTACTTACTTCTATTGATCTTTCACCTTCTGCTAATGATAATAAAATTTTTGCTACTCTTGCTTCGGTTTCAATTGATAACATTTTTTTTTATTTTTTTTTTATTTTTTTTTTATTTTTTTTTATTTTTTGAGATATTTAATTAAAAAAGAAAAAATTGGTTTTTATTTGAATCGATTTAAATGACAATTTAAAAAATATATTTAAATCAAGGTTAAAATATAAAATGACTATTCTTTTGTATTTTCCTCTTTTTAATTATAATGAAAATCCTATTTAATTCATTTTTAAGTATTTTACATTTTTTTCTATTGATTTATAATAAATATTGATTAATTGATGTAATTTAAACATTATTAAAAAAAATTAGTATATATTCTTATATACTTATGATTATCTGAATATGATTATTTCTGGCCTAATTATTTAAAAAAAAAACTAATTTTTTATTTATAATCTTTAAGAAATTTAAATGAATAAAAATTAAAGAAAGATAAAAACAATATTTAATAAAAATAATCAAATTATTAAATAACATTATTTATATTATGAAAAAGAAAATAAAACTAAATATTATAAAAGAAAAAAATGGGTAATTGTTTTATTATAATTAAAAAGGTGATAAAAAAATGTGATTTTTTTGGAACATTTATAACATTTAGAATAAATGATGAAATACAATATAAATCAATAACAGGAGGAATAATATCAATATTATTTTTTATTTCATCAGTTTTGTATATAATTTATGTAGGATATCCGTTTATAAAAAGAGAAAATATAGACTTTATATTTTCAAATAAAATAATGGAAACTCAACCATATATAAATTTAACTTCTACGAATTTTAATTTAGGTTTTGGTATTCAATATCAAGATGAGGCGACAACTGCTATATTTGATTATATAAAATATTTTAATTATTCATTAATATTAAAAGAATGGATAGGTTTAAATACTATAAAAATATTTCCTTTTGGATTAAAACAATGTAATAAAAGTGATTTTTTTAATTTAGTAAATGAATCTTTTGAGAGAAATAATGTTGGTGGAATGCTTTGTCCTATTTTAAATGAAAGTGTAAATTATACTATAGATGGTTTATATACTGATCATTATTATAAATTTTTTGAAATAGACATTAAATTAACAGAATATGGAATGAATCATTTAAATGAACTTAATCATTTAATGGAAAAAAGAAGAATTGAAATGGCTGTTTATTTTATTGATCATGCTATTAATTATCAAAATAGACACAAACCTTTGCCAATTTATATAAATTACTTAACAAGAGAATTTGATTTAAATTTTGTGAAAACTATTCAAATATTAATTTCAACAATTGAATTTACAAATGATGAAAATTTATTTTTTAAGAATGAAAAAACTATAATCAATGCTGCTTTTGATAAAATTGATGAATCTTTTTATTATATTCCTTCAAGAAAAGAGTTAAATGATAATATAATTGGTAAATTTATTATTAAAACTAGTTCTAAAACTCTTATTTTAAATAGAAGTTATCAAAAATTTCCTTCTTTTATTGCTGATTTAGCTGGAATATTAGAAGAACTTTTATTATTTATATTATTTATAATTAATGTTGTTGAAAGACAAGTAATTGAAAATAAATTAATTCATAAAATGTTAAAAATGAAAGGAAGTAAAAATCATGATGTTCATTATTTTTTATCTCTTTTTAATAAAAATAATAATCATAATATTATTAATATGTTCCATAAAAACACGACAGGGAAAATGTTAACAATAGATAATGAAAAAATATGTTTTGGGAAATCAAAAAATAATTCTTTTTTAAATTCAAAATCTCAAAGAATAGAATCTAAATATATTTATCATTTAAATTCTAATTTAAATCATAATTTTCTAATTGAAAATTCATCTCAAATGAAATTTAATAATTATATTAATGGTCCATCATCTCTAATAACAAATTCAAATATAAAAAATAAATCACTAAATGATAACAAAGAAAAACTTACGGATAAATGTGGTTTAAAAGAAATTCAATTAGAAGATATGAAAATATTTGATAATAGACAAATTTCAATTAATCAAAGTATAATTAAAAGTAGTAATCAATCAGATATAAATTTATTAAATGAAGGTAATATGAATAATCTAATACAAATTTCAATTAAAAAGGATAAATTAAAAATAAAACAAGCAGAAGAAGATTTTCCTTCAATTAATATTGTTTCTACTTTAGCGGCTTATTTTTGTTTTTGGTCTTCAAAATATCAAAAAAGAAGATTTGAATTATTAATAAAAGCTGAAAAAAAAATTCATTATCATCTTGAAATTTTTAATTATATTAAAACAATGCAAGAAATTGATTTAATGAAATATTGTTTATTTGATAAAAATGAAGTTATTTTATTAAATTATTTATCTTATCCACCTTTTAGTACTTGTTCACATAAAATAAATGAACATTATCAAGAATTTGAAAGAGAACAAATTCCTTATCAAAAAATTCAAAAAGCAGAAATTGATGAAGTTTATCATTGTTATAATTGTATAAAAACTAAGGAAAATATTACAAAAAAAGATATAAAATTATTAAAACTTATTGATGCTGAAGCGGAAATTTTAGAATAAAATAAATCAAATGTTTTTATTTACAATTTTTTATATTTTTTAAAAAATTCAAAATGTTGAATTCACAAATGACATAGAGTAAAAATGGAATAAACATTAGAATTTTTATAAAATAAAAAAATAAAGTATTATTAATTTATTCTTTCTTAAGTTCTATTTTATTAAATAATAATTTTATAGTATAAGTAGGTATAAATAAAACTAAACTAATTGATTTAGATTTTATAAAAGGAAATATTTATTTTGAATGATTTGATAATATAACTTTTAAAAGTGAAATTTTAAATTTAAATAAATAAATAAACTCTTTTTATAAATTAAATAGTTTCTTTACAAATAAAATAACAATTTTTTAATATAAATAGAATAGAAAGAATATATAATTAATTGAAATTTTATTTTTTCAATTTTAAAAAATAGAAAACATTAAATAAAAAAATGATAAAAAAAAAAAGATTTAAGTTTTTTTTCCGTTGAAAGAAGAAAAACCATTTTTTAAAGTTAATTATGAAAAATTAATTTTCCCAATTTTAAAAAATAAATGTTTTATTTGAATCTAACAAGGAATATTTTTTATTTTTTATTTGAATATTTTTACTTTAATTTTTTTAGAAGTTAAAATGAATGTCAAATTTTTTGAAAAAAATTAAAGTTCTACAAAGATAAATTATAAAAATATATCCAAACAACATGAAATCATTTATATAAAAAAAACTATAATATAAATGAAAAAAAGAATTATAGACAAATAAAATAATCAAATACAAATGAATTATTCAATAATCAAGTTTCATTTCCTATTATAAATTATCTTAATAATCCCTCCTTTTAGAATATGAATAGTAATAATTATTATAAGCAAACAATATTTTATTAGATTAAATTTTAATAATTTGATTCATTTTAAATTATTTATTCAAAATTTGTTTAAAAAATTTGAATAAAAAAAATGAATATAATTTATAAATATTTTTGAACAATATTACAAATAAATAAAGTTTAATTTACATAATTTAATGAAGATAATTGAAAATTACTTTTTTTTTCTAATGATAATTATATCTTTTCTATCCCAAATACATTCAATTAAAAATTTAAAAGGAATATATCCAGAACCTAACATCATATTTACAGTTTATGATTATGGAAAAAAAAGAACAACTTATAATCTTCATAAATTAAATGAGAATAATAATATTCGAAAATCATCATTTAAACTAATATATTTAATGGAAAAGAATTTAAGTTCAATCGAAAGATTATCTAAATATTATAATATAAAATGGATGTTTTTCACCCAAGATAAAGAAATAATAAAATTTTTGATAGAAGAAAATAAAAAAATAAATCCTTTATATAAAATGTTTGGAATAATATTTCCAGATAATATAACTAATTATACAAATTCAACTACTTTACCATTATATCATATAGAAAAAGAATATATAGAAGATTTTATGTCTTTTGATGTTTTAAATCAAACTAAAAATACATATTTTATAATATCTAAACAATCTTTTATATATGAAATTCCAACTAAATATTTATTAATAACTTCATCAATATCTTTATTGATTTCAATGTTTATAGTGTTGTTTTGGAATTTTAGATTAAGAAATTTTCCAGATATTATATTATTACATAAATATTTAATATACCTTCCATACACAAATATTATTTTAGCTATTTTAATTTTTAAAGAAGTTTATTATATGTTGGATGAAGATACAAATAAAAAGGAAACTAATTCTTTTCTTTTAGATACTGGATTATTTATTAGTAATGCTGTATTTAGATCTTTTTTATGGATTTTCTTTGTTTTGGTTTCTGCTGGTTGGAAAATTTCAAAACAGTATTTTAATATTAAAGAAATAAAACATTTTACTAAAATGTTTTTCTTTATTTATTTAATAATGTGTTCAGATCAAATATTTGATTCTTTTAATAGTAAAAATCAAATTATTAAAATTAGTGAAATTAAAAATTTTTTTTTTTATATCATTATGATTATTTATACTACTTATAAAGGAATCAATGCAATTAATTTTTTAAAAAGAAAATTAAGATATTCTATAATATTTAATATATTTTATATTGCTGGTTTAAAAATTAAAATAAAAATGATGAAAAAACATATAAGTTCAGTATATATTTTTACAATATTATATGTTTTAACAATGATAATTCATAAATTTTTATTTTTCAAATTTGATTCTTCAAAATTTGAATTTATTCAATATCATTATATTGATTTTATATTTATGCTAATGTTTTTATTTACTTTTAGACCTGTTAAATTACCTCCATTTTTTGATGTTGATTATGGAGAAAATATAGATGATTATTTAAAAATATATAAATTTAAAATTCCTTTAATTGAAGAATTTTTTGATTTAAACAAGCCAACTAAAACAATAAAAAAATCAGAAAAAAATAATTACATTAAAGAAAATATACCTGTAGTCGTTATTAATCCATATTTAGGTATAAAAAATAATAACCTTAATTTTGGTCTAATTATAGCAAATAGTAATATTGGGTATATTAATGAAAATTAATTGTATGATTAGATGTTAATTTTCAATTATTAATAAATAATTTGAATTAATTGAATTTTTATCTGAACCTAATAATTCAATAATTAAGTCAATTAAATTATTTTGAATCCTAAAATAAATAACAATTTATGTTTGTTTTTACCTTTTTAATAATTATAAAAAGATTCCTTTTTCTTCATTTATTCAAAACAAATAAATTCAAGAACTTTCTCTTATATTCATCTTTTTCATTCTTTAATCTATAATTTAGTTTCTTTCATTAACATTAATTATTTTAATATCTGTACTTATATATCTCTTTTTCTTATATATATTTTTGATTTTGATTTTAAAATTTTATTATTTTAAAAATAAAAGAATAATACTAATAAAAACAAATGAAAATACCTTTTCAAATAAAAAAATAAAAAATAAATTAAATTCAATAAAATGAACACAAAAGCTCAAAATAAATCATTATCACAGAAATCAGAAAAAATTTCATTAACTGACACAGATTTAATTAAACCAAATAATATGGATAATATTTTAATTTCAGAAAATAATAACGAAAATCCAAAACATTCATTGAATGAAAATTCTAAAAATATATTAAAAAAAATAAATCATTCCCATATTTCAAAAATAATAAATATAGAAAGATATGCTTTTAGAAAATTTAATAATTTTTATTCAAACGAAGAAGACTTTTATAATATAAAAGTAATAAATGAAATAATATGTAATGAATCAACTCATATAGTTGCAGTATTTAAAGATTATTTAATTAATGGTGATACTTCAGAATTTTTACAAAAATTATATTCTTTAAAAGAAAGTAAAGAATGTCTTCCAAAAATATTTGAATATTATGATAGTTGTTCTGTTATTTTTCCTAATTATGTTATTTTACCTGAATCTCAATATATTTATAAAAATATTCAAAGAAAACAAAGAGTTATTGATAATCAACAAGATTTAGAAGATAAACAAGATAAAATTAAAAAAGGTTTAATTAAAATTAAAGAAGATGATGATCCTGTTTTTAATTCTGTTGAATTAGATTCTATTTTAGATCAAACTGATACAAGTGGAATCAGGAAATTTTTTGGAATTAAAAATTCAGAAAGTAATTTAGAAAGTAAAAATATTAGTGTTGAAAATATAATTAAAAAAATATCAACAGCTGAAAATTACACTAATGAAATTAAAGTTAAAAATGAGAAATCAAAAATGAATATAAATTTCATAACAATTAATTCTTCTAAAATTAAAGGAAGAAATTATAATAGAAATATTGATTCTGGTTATAGTAATAATAGTAAAAAAAAAAATAATATAGGAGTAAATTCAATAAGTTCAATATCAAAAAATACAAAAGTTTCATCAACAACAATTGATTTAGAACCTAAAAATCAAAATAATATATTTTATAATAGCAGTAATACAATTTATGTAAGTAATAGTTTAAGAAATAATAATACATTATCAAAAAATAATAATAATAATATAAGTAATAACAACCAAGGAATAAAAAAGCAAAATTTAATAAATAATTTATTAGCAAATAAAAATAAAGAAGTTATAATAAAAGCTTTTGAAGAATTAAATAAAAATAAACCAAATCATTTTAACTCAACAACAGTAAATACTTCTCATATGAAGAAAAAGATAAAAAATAATAATAAAAATATGTTACCACCAACAGACAATAAAAATAATAATAATAAATTACAATTTAATAAAATTTCCTCATCAACAAATCATATGAAAACTCTTTCATCATCTTCTTCTTCTCCTAGTCAAGGATTAATTAATAATTACCATAATAAAAATACTCTTTCAATGAGTAAATTAACTATTTCTCCTAATAGTCAAAATGTAAATCAAAAAAGTATTTTAAATAATAAAAGTGGAGATAAAAAAAAAGAAAATTTAATTAGAACTTTAAATATTAGAGAAAATATTCCTTTTACTAGTCGAGATAATTTAAGTCCTGAATATATGAGTATATTAAATTCAAAAATTAAAAAAATTAAAAATTTTAACAAAAAAATTTCTTCAATTCCTTCAAAAAAAAAATTCATTCAAAATTCATCTTACAATCATAATATAAATAAAAAGCAAAAAGATTTTCATACAATAAATAATGAAACTGAAAGAAATAGACAAATAAATTATAGGAATAGAAAATTTAATATTAATTTAACAGAAAATTTATCAATTCCATTAAATTCAAAATATATGAATCAAGGAAATAGTAAATCTCATAAAAATAATTCTTCAAAAAGTCCTAATATTTCTCCAGAAAAAAAAATTATGAGAACATATGCTCATTTCCATTCAAAAAGTTCTTTCATTGGAAGTAATATAGATGATAAAAAAAAAATAAAAAAAATAAGAAATTCAGTTTTTCCTAAACAAGAAATTAATTTTAAAGGATTTCAAATTAAAGGTTTTAAAGAATTACTTCAAAATACTCATAATAATTATAATTCAAGAAATTCAAAAGGTTCTAGTAGTGAAAGAATTTTTTTTGAAAATAATACTAATAAAAATATTAGACATTCTAATTTTTCTAGTAAAACTTTTATGGATACTTATGCTACAATTCATAAAAAACAATAATATATATTTATTTGATTTTTGATTAAAAATTAACTTTTCTTACTTTAATTAATGATTATCAATGTAAGTAAATAATTTTATTTTAAAAAACTTTATGCTTTTTTCTTTTTCATAAATTTTTAAATTGAATTTATTTTATTTATATATTTATATTTAAAAATACATCATAAGAAATTATTAATCTCAATTAAATACAAAATAAAACAATATGTTATTGTTCCAGAATACATTTTTTAATTTAATATTTTTATTTGAATAATTCATTGAGAAAAACAATAAGAAGAAAAGTTTTCAGTTTATAAAAATTCGACAATTAATTATTTTTGTTTTTTAAAAAAATTAAATTTTTTTTAAAAAAATAATATTTAATAATTGATTTTTGAAGGTTAAAGTTAAATTATATCATATTAAACTATTAAATTAATTTCATATAAATAATAATTATTTATTTTTTTTACTCAATTAAAAAAATAAAGATAAAAAATTTTAAATAAAAATTAATTCTATATTTTAAAATCCAAAAATGTCTTTTGAGAGCAAATCATTTCAAGAAATAAACACTGATTTTAATAATTCAGTTGAAACTTCTTTTGATTTTTGCTCTGCATTATCAAAATATATAGAGAAAAGAAATAATATATTTTTTGGATTTATCCCAATTAAACTTTCAAATATAGGAGAAACATATATTTTTGATTCAATAAAAAATTCTTTTTCAGATTTTTCAAATGAAGTTTTTTCTTATTATAAATCAAAAAAAAAATATATATTCAATTTAAACAAGGGAAAGGAACTTAAAGAAATGTTTTTAGAAAACCTTTCAACTTGTCATAATATTATTAATGTAAATAATAAATTAATATCTAAAGACCCTTTAGACCTTTATTTATTCAAGAAAACAAAATGGCAAATTTATGAATTTAATGATAATATAAATAATAAAGAAGAAATAATTGTTACTTTTGTGAAACCTTCTCAGGAAATTAATATTGAAGAAAAATTAAAAAATATTTCTAAAAAAAAGAATCAATTCAATTCACCTATTAATTATATAGAAAATGAAGAAGAAAATATTTTAGAAAAACATTATGAATTAGGAATTATTAGAAATTTTTATTGTGATGAAACAAAATATAAAAAAACAGTTATTGTAAAAGATATTAATGATTCATTTTATAAAATTTATTGTAAAGGAAATCCATTTACAATAAAAGATTTATGTAAGTCAGAGACAATTCCAATAAATTTTAATGAAACAGTTGATCAATTTATTAAAAAAGGGAAAATAGTTATTGCATTATCTGGAAAAAAGATGAAAATGAATTATTTACAAAGTCAAATAATTGAAAGAAATATATGTGAAAAAAATTTGATTTTCTTGGGATTGGTAATATTAAATCATTAAATTAAGTCTAATAAAGAGGTCAGTTTTTCTGGATATTTAATTTATAATATTTTAATCTTTTCAAAGATAAAATGTATTATATTTTCCAGATAATTTACTTTTATTTTATAAAAAAATTGAATTTTATTTTGTATTTACTTGTTTTTAATTAATAAAATAAGATAAAAATTTATTATAATAAAAAGGAAAAATAAATTATAATTTTAAAAATAAAAAATGAATTTTGATGTGGTAAGTGTAAAATCACAGGAATTATCAATAAATAGTGGAGAAAGTAAATAAAAATAATAAAATATAGTAAATAAAAAAGATTCTATTTCAACATCAAATACAACAAAACAAAATTTAGGAAATAGAGACAAAATAAGAACAAAAACAGTAAAAATAAATAAGCAATTTGTAGAAGATAATATTAAAAAAAAAATAGGAGTTAAAAATTCAGGAAATTTAAATAAAAGTTTTATTAAAACAAGTAATGATAAAACTAAATTAGATCAAAATCAAACACAAGAAAAAAAAAAAAAAGAAATTTTATTTTCTCTCATTCCTCAAATAAATAAATTAAAAAAAATAAAAAAGACTTACGATGATTTAATGGCTCAAAATCAAATAATAAAAAGCAGAAAAAGTAATAATAGTGTGAACAAATACAACAAGAAAATTTTGAAAAAAAGTTTTAAATCATCAAATAAAGAATCAATGATAGAAAATATGAAACAAGATTTAGAAAAGAATAAAGAAGAAATAAAAATAATAAAAAAAAAATATGAAAGAGCAAAAACAATAAAAGATTTAACATCTAAAAAAGAAAAGATAAATTCAGATTCATCGATAAGTTCAAATATATCAGTTAAATCAAATAAAAGCTTTGATGGAAGAAAAATAACTTTAACTTTAAAACCTGAAATTCAAACGATTAAAAGAATTCCTTCTGATAAATTTATTTTTACTCCAATGCCTCGTACATCTATTATTGCAATTTCTCCTGAAGCTGATAAAATTAAAAGAATTAATAAAATGTTAAGAAGAGAAGAATATAATGTTCAATTAAAAAAAACTAATATTACTAAATTATTTGGAAAAAGATTAATTTTCATCCAAAGATTTTGGAGGAAATGGTTTAAAAATGTTTATTTAAAAAAAACTATTAAAATACAAAGTGTTTATAAAGGACATTTTATTAGGAAAGGAATTAAATCGGATAGATTAATTGTTATTAGACTTGTTGTTAAATTATGTTTAGAAGGAAGAAGATTACATTTTTATTTTTTTATTAGACAAATTAGGAAATTAATAAGAGCTATTTTTTTTCAAAGTATGATAAATACAAATGATATATCTATTCAAGTTGATATTCCTTATAATATAAATAAGAATATTGAAAGTAATAATATTAAAGTAGAAGAAATTAATTATGTTGAAGGAGACTTAGAAAGATTATCTAAATTATTAGGAAAAGGTAATATTAATGGATTAAAAAGTTTCCCAAGACCTTATTGTGAAGTGGGAAGTAATTTTAAAGTTTTTAGAAAAAAAATTGTTAGAGAAAATAACCAAATTGATATTAATAAGACTCAGGAAAATGATATGAAATATTCTGGAAAAACTAGTCAATTAATTATTGATATTAGAAATAAAAAAATTGTATTAAATAAATTCCAAAATAATGATATTATTGCTCAAAGAAAAAATTACATTGGACATAATAATAATAAAATTATTAAGTATAATGAAGAACAGTTGGAAGAAGAATTAGGAGAGAAAAAAACTTTTTTAAAAAGTAAAAATATTATTGCTCAAGAATTTGATATTTTAAAATCTGATAAATATGTTGATTTAATTAGAAAAAAAATAATTTATAATCAATGGAATTTTTATACTAAAGAAAGTCATTATAAATCAGAAGAAAATAAAAAGAGATTAGAAGAAAGACTCATTCAAGAAAAAAACGAAGAAATTATTATTAAATTCAGGACAAAAACAAAATTATTTATAATGTTAATTAAAGAATGTTTAATTAAGCATATTAGAAAAGATACATTAAATTTACTATATCCAATTGAATTAAGACTTGAAAAAAAATTAAAGTCATATCAAAAAAAAGGAAATTCATTTTTTGGTTTAAGAAGAACTGCAGAGTACAATGAAAATATATCAAAAAGTAGTAAAAATATTATAGGTGATTCAACAATAAATAATGGAAGTTCTAGTACAATATTTAATGATGAAACAATATTTATATATATAAATCAAAGTGGTTTCAATAATGAAACTCTTAAAAAATATGAATTAACGCCTCATGAATTGAGTATTTATATTCAAACACAAAATAAAAATAAATAATAAATATTTGTTTTTATTTAATTTATTCATTTCAAGTCTATATATAATACTTTATCAAAATGAAAAATTATATTTTAAAGTTATGTTTCAAGTTAACATATATAGATTAAATAACTTTTTTATTTAATAATTTTCTTAGTTATTGTATCATTTTTACCTACTAGTTATGTAAATTTTGAGAAAATGAATTCAAAGAATAAAAATAAAAATGAATGAAGAAAATGTAAATAATAAATAAATTAAACAAAGTAAAAATTGAAAAACAATTTTGGGTCATGACATATAAAGTGAATTTATAATACAATTTTGTTGAAATAAAATAATTTTTATAGAAAATTATTTTCTCAAAATTTAGAAACTACCTCAATATATAAGACATTTAATAACTTTAAAAAGATGAATTCAAGAGATTATTTAAAGACAAAGAATTTGAAGACAATTATTATAAAAATTGATTTCAAGAATACCATTTTTAACATTTTAATAAAAAATTTAACTAAGAAAAAGAATATTTAGAACACGAAAGTAGAGTAAAAAAACAATAAAAACCAATAATAAAAAATAATTATGAAAATAAAATTAAAATTTAATTCGATTATATATTTACTCCTCTTAATCTTAATTGTTGAGTACATTCTACAATTCTTCTTTCTAAATTATTTTTTGTCATATTTGCATTTTGTAATTTTTGTTGTAGAGTTTTGATTATATTAGATAAGTTTTCAACTTCACTTCTTTTAATTTCTAATTCTAATTTTATATCATTAATATCTTCTCCCATTGCATTTTCTTTTTTTTTTTCTAAAATATTTTTTTTTTTCATTCCTAAATTTTGACCAGTATATTCTTCAATTGCTTTATAAACTTTTTCTAATAAATGTTCTATTGCATAATTTTTACATGATATTATATCATTAATTTCATTCTTTGAAAGTTTTACATTTATTTTTTTCAATACTTTATTATTTAATGTTAACCAATTATAATTTTTTTGATTTGTATTTGATGATGAGGGATAATTGTTTATGTCTACCATTTTTGGTAAATAATATTTAATAACTTCTGCTAATAATTTACCATCTGAGAAATCTCTTGCTATATTTTTTTTTTGTTTACTTAAAGGAATTGAATCTATCCATTCATATATTACCATTAATTCATCTTCATTAATGTCATACATTTTATTATTTAAAAAAAATAACTTATATGAAAATAATCTTAAAAAATTGAAATAAAATAATATTTTTATAAAAGAATTTCTGAAATTTATTAAAATATTTTATATATAAAAGTAATTAAAACTTAAAGGTTTTTTAAAGGTTAATGGAAAATTAAAAAATTTACTTTTTTAAGTAATAATCTTAATTTAAGATGTAAATTTAATATTTAAATTTATTCAAAAATATAATCTTTATCAATGTCAAATAATTTTTTTAGTAAATCATCTTCCTCATTATTTAATTTATCAAAAATTAAATTTTGAAATATAAATGAATCTTTATTTAAGAATATTTCCTTTAAAATAGGTTTAAAAAAATTAAAACATATTAATATTCCTTCAAACGTTTCTTTATTATTAACTTTATCAATAAATTCAAGTATATTACCCATTTTTGAAAATGGATCACGAATAATTATATTTCCATGTAAAATACTAATATATTTTTCTAATAATTCATCTAATAATTCATAAGAATCAATATATTTTGAAGAATCAGTATTTTTGAATTCCTCAAAAATGGTTTTTCTTTTTTTTCCTAAAAATTGTTTCTCTAAATTACTTTCATAAATATTATCATTAATATTATCTTTAATATCTTCCTTATTATTATCTTTATTGTAATTTTTAGAATTTTCATGTTCAATTTTTATTTCACACGAAATTTCTTTTTTCATTCTCTTCTTTTTTTGTGTTCTAGATAAACAATTTATAGCTTTTAATTTATCTAAAATATATAGATCATGTTCATAATCATGTAAAAATAAATCTAATGATGTTAATGTTGATAAAATTGCTTTTTTCATATTTTTTGAATATTTTTTATTATCCATGTTTCTTAGTGAATCATATATTGGATTTATATTATTAACTATTTCTTCAAATTTTGCTGGTAAATAATTATTATTACAAAAAAATTTTATTATTTCATTAGGTAATGTATTTCTTGCATTTATTAATAAATTAGGAATTAAATATTTATATTCATTTCTATCTTTTTCTGGTTGAAACATTTTTAATTTAAAAATTTTATAAAGTCATCTTCAATTTAAATTAATTATACAATCTTTAAAAAATAATAAAAATTAAGCAGATAAATTGGGGATTGGGGATTGGGGATTTGGCACA
>JAEEGK010014800.1_pt1 | contig 17381 bp, 13 predicted proteins | sample 8958771 | NCBI WGS metagenome assembly JAEEGK01 (sample SAMN16246547, study PRJNA631951) | gut metagenome | biome: gut microbiome; feature: rumen; material: SC-attached | host: Bos | place: Iran: Karaj | collected 2018-10
TTGTCGATGAGCGTCACGAAGTCATCCCATTCGTTTTCCTTCAGGTTGAAGTCGAGGGTCGAGGCGGTGATCTGCTCGGTGAGGGCGAGGGCGGTCACATACACCTTGTTTTTCTTCAGTTCCAGCTCCAATTGGTTCTTCATCTCCTCGGCTTTCAGCTTGGCGCTTAAGGACTTCTGCCGCAACAGCAGCAACACCACTGCTAAGGCCACCGCCAATCCACCTAGGATGATGTAGAGATAAAGGCTTTTCAGTTTCTGCTCAGCTTCGAGCTTGTTTTTCTGCATCTGTAGGTCATAATCCGTCTTGATGTGCTGCATTTGTTCGCTGCGATACTCACGGTCGGCTTGCATCATGTTCTCGTTGAACAGCTCGTGACATTCAAGTGCCTTTTGGTAGTCACCGGCAAACTGGTAGAGGTAATTGAGGCTCTGGTAGGCCGACATACGGATGCCCGCCTTGTCGCTGTGGGAGGCCTCGTTGAGGTGGACGATGGCGAGGCTGTCGTGCGACAGATAGTAATGCGCCAAGCCCAAGGTCAGGTGGCAAGCGTCGGCATCGGCACCTTGGGCCAAAGCTTGTCCTACACGCTCTATCACCTGCCCATAGTCTTCTTTTGTCATCAGCACATCGAGGCTCGAGTCCAATAGCAGTTCGCGTTCCATCGTTTTGTCGTTCAATGTCTTGGCGAGTTGCAAGGCTTCATCGTAGTGCTGTTGTGCCGCGTCGATGTCGCCCATAGAGGCGGCAGTGCGGGCGCAATTGCGTAAGGCATTCATCAACAGGGTGTCGTTGCCCAAGTCGCGAAACAGTTGTGCAGCATCGGTGTGGAGGGGCAGGGCTTCGTCGAACAACTCGTGCTTCCAATAGGCGAAGCCGAGGTTGTCCTCGATCAGGCCTTTCAGGCGTTGCACCTCGGGCTTCGTCAGGTCGCAGCGGTCGATGGCGAGCAGGGCCTGGCTCAGGCTTTGTGCTGCGGCTTCCGTCTGCTTGTCGGCGATGTGCTGGCGTCCTTGTTCAAGGCAAGCCTCGGCCTCTCGGAAATAGCCGGTCTCGTCATGGCAAGCCGTGAGGATTGCCAACGACAAAAACACGCCGATGATTATGGTTTTTGTTTTCATCGTTTCACGAATTTTTGTGTCGTTTCGTTCATGCTGATGAAATACATCCCGGCGGGCAAATTGGAAATGTCAATCTGTTGGGTTTCGGCTGAGATGTTACCCGTCAGGCAGGTTTGTCCCATGAGGTTGGTGATGCGGTAGGTTTGGGCTGGTTGAGACGCGATTAATCGCGTCTCTACAAACAGGATACTGTTGGTGGGATTAGGATAAACCGTTATTGTCGCTGTGTCTGTCGGTTCGTCAATACCTTGCAATTGCGAATAGATGGCATCGCAGTCCTCGTCGCCGTTATGGTACAGCAGGGCATCTTGCACCCAATAGCAACGCAATCCATTTATGGTGAAATCACCATCCCTGCGCATTAACTTTTCGGGGAAGAAACTGGTCATGTGGCCGTAGCCGACCACAATGTCGCCATTAAAGATGTTGCCTGCATCGCTGATGTGTAGCATCTTGCGGATGTCGCCTTCGTATTCGAACACGCCCACGCTGTCGACATGTACCAAAATGCTTTCCGTGCCCACTTTGATTTCCCATTCATCGCCGGCCTCGGCATTGTAGTCATAGAGCGTCGTGAATTCCTCCAATTCCTTGTTCCACCAATAAACTTTACCATCGCGTTCTAATATGTATTCATGAGTTACCTCGGTATGTTCATCTCTGTCATAGATGGTGTTGGTGCGCACGATGATTTTAGGGCGTTCGGTGCCGATAGTGGTGTCTGCTGCATATTCCAAGTGTTGGTAGGTGATATTGCCGTTTTCCCATTCGATTTCATAGTACCATTCAGATTGTCTTGGGAAAGTTTTTTCTACAGTGACATAATGCAGGTTAATGGTAAATTGGTTGACATTATAATTGCTATAGTTGTTGCAGGCTCGTTGCCATTCATACAGGTCGGGGTTAAAAAAGAGGGTTTGGTCCGAAAACACATCCCGATCCCATCCGTCTGTGTTTTTCTTACGGAATGAAATGGTAAGAATTTGTATGTCGTCATCGAAGTGGTAAATGGTTTTTTTGGTGATGTTCCATTCATTGTTTTCGGCCGACCACGCGCCCGTTTGGTATTCCACGACACGGTCTTTCCCGTCGTAGATATAATGTGCGACAGCCGAGTTTGTCCAGTTTTCATCGATGTAATTTTGTGTAATGACGCTGTCTGTCTTGTGATGTGCGGTGTAGGAATAGGTTTTCAATGTTCGTGAGGAGACCACGCCGCTACTATTGTAAACGTCGGTTTGTGAGTCAACCACTTGATGTCGGGCATTGTAGTGGTTGGTTGTAATGGAATAAAGTCGTAGATTGTCTTCAAAACCAACCGACAAAGACTCTATTTTGGTTCGATTCCCGTCTTCATACTCGTATTGATAGTTTTGAATGTATCCATCATCACGAGTGGTCATCTTCTGATACAAACGATGGTTGTCGTCATAGAAATACTCGGCATAACCGCCGTCATACACTTGATTCCATGTTTGCGAAAAATAGGTGATTTGGTCAAAAGTGTTATAGTTGAAGATGAAATTTTCTATTAGCATGGGATATCCTGCATAGGTGGAATGTAATGTAGAGGGGCGTGATGGAAAATGCTCGAAAGAATAATTGGTTGTGACCCTCTCTGGGAAAGTGAAATTCATCAATACCCCGTCTTGATTATAAATGAAATCGGAAGGGTATTCATAGGTGACTTCACCAAAGATGTTGAGTTTTTGTCCGCTGATATGATCCGGGAATGCAATGGAATCGTATACAATGGGTGAACTGTCGAAACAAGCAACGAGGATGGTATTTTGGTCCAAGGCAAAGGTGTATTCGGGTGAAAAGCAAACCATTTCGATGCCTTTTTTCCAATAACTGAAAACATGCCCTGGATTTGGAGTGGCCCTGACGGTAGCCATATTGTCTTCACAATTCTCTGGAATTGAAACCACTTCGGCGCTCCCGAGGTCCGGTGAGTTGCATACTACCTCTAATTGTGGAACCCCGACAAACACGCCTTGAAGATGTGTGAACTGGTCCCATTGTTCATTTGTCGCAAATTGGTCGAATGCGAGGCAACTGACATAAACAGGGATGTCGGTAGGAACATTTTCAAATATTTCTGCATCATAATAATAAAGATTGTATGCATGGGCATATTTTGGAAGTGCAGGCGTATTGCAATAGATGGTTTGCAAGTTGGTACAGTAACTGAAAGCACCAGTTTCAATGGTGGCGACAGCGGATCCTATGGTGAGCGACAACAAGTCGGTGCAATGAGCGAAGGCCCAGGCGTGGACTGTAGTCACAGAATTAGGGATTTCTACGGATGTTAGTCCTGAATGACAAAATGCATCCTCTTGAATAGATACAATAGTATTTGGAAACTCTACAGATGTCAGTCCGTGGCATTGATAAAAAGCCTTTTGGTCAATGGAAACCACGGTATAGTTATTCCCTTCGTGTTCTACAACTTCGGGGATAATTAAATCGTCAGAAGGTTGTGTGTATCCATTCCAATTTGTATTTGGCCGACTTACTGCAACGGTAGTGTCATCTATGATTGAATAATAGAGAGTATCTCCAGACGGGCATACGGCAGAAAAGTCAAAAAACTGATATTGTGCAAAGACACTCGTTGTGAGAGCCATCAGAAACACGGTAGTGAATAACTTTTTCATGGTATCAAGTTGTTTAATTGCTTATTTTACAATGAATTTCATGGTTTGTTTACCCACACTGATGAAATACAATCCGGCGGGCAATGACGACACATCGATGGTTGTAGTGTTGTCATATTGTGGCAACAGTACGGACAATGTGCCCATCAACAGGTTTTGTCCATTAACGTTGGTGATGCGGTAAGTTGGGTTCGGTAGAGACGCGGCGCCCCCCGTCTCTACATAGAGAACGCCATTGGTGGGGTTGGGATATACGGCGAAGCCTGACAGGTCATTTTCATTTGTAGTGAGTGTTTCTATTTCTATAAAATTGGTGAATTCATCCCAATACTCCGCCTGTTCATACAACGGTTTTGTCCCCCTAGGTACATATACTGGTATGTCTTTCGGAACTCCATTAAAGGTCCTCCATTGACAAGTTGGGGGTATGATTCTATCTACGGTGATGCTGCTTAAATGGTCGCATCTGTTAAATGCTGCGTATCCGATTTCTTCTACCCCCGATCCAATCATTAGATGTGATAAGTTGATACAAGTATTGAAGCAGCTCTCACCTATGGTTGTCACAGAATTGGGAATTACGACATCGGTTAGTCTTGTATTCCAACAAAACGCTTCTTTTCCTATCGTTTGCAGGTTTTCGGGCAAAACCAACTCACCAATCATCCCGGGCTCATCAAGGTCCATATCGGCATAAAAAGCTCCTTGGCCTATTTTTATTATGGTATTGGGAAAAACTACTGAAGTAAGGTCGCAGTAATGAAAAGCGTGGGCCCCTACTTCTACAACGGTGAACAGGATGCCATGAGACTCAACGGTCTCAGGAATAATCACATCGCCACTTGGGGCTGGCGCACCATAATAATACGTTTCATAGTATTCGTAACTGTTCCAGTAATGTTCATAATAGGTTATTGCTACGGTTTTTTCATTAAGACTAATGACATTGTAGTATAGGGTTTGACCAGAAGGGCAAACGGCATAAAAATCATAAGCGAATGCATTTATGCCCAAGATTGTCAAGATGATGATTGTAAATAGTTTCTTCATGGCTTCTTTTTTTTTGTTTGCTTTGCAAAAGTATAGCATTTCTCCAAACGAAAAACAACTTGTCAAGGCCTTTCGGGGCCATGTCTATCATATCGCAAAGGTATAAAAAAATAAACGGCTGGATTTCAATTTGTTGCAAAATCAAAATCCCACCGTTGTCTATGGTGTTGTCTATGTGTTATGGAATTGCTTCGCAAGAAATCTTTCATAAATCAAAACAAAAAATCTCCCAAAATTTGATTTTTGAGAGATTTTAAAATAGATTTCTTGCCCGCAGGGCAATCATAACAATTACCAGTCCGAATCAAAATCGGTGCCGCCACTGTCCCACGAGTCGCCACCGCCGCTGTCCCAGTCGCTGTCGTTGTCCCAGCCGCTGTCGTCGCTATGGCTGCCCGAGTCATACCATGAAGTTGACTCAAAGTCCTTGCCCTCATGGTTGGTGATTTGGTAGTCCTTCGCGTTTTTGTCGTCGATGTCGATGTTTTCGGTGGACTTGTACCAGTCGTCGGTCTCCTTATCGTAGTAATACCACGAAGAACCTTGGTGGTAGTACTGGGTGCCGTTGTAGTTGTAGTAGCCGTTAGGGGCCGAGTGGTCGAAAATGGCCGCCAAGATACCCAAGACGCAAAAGACGATAACGGCAATCAGGCAGCCTTTTTTCTTCTTTTTCTTTTTCTGGACAACGGGTTGTTGTGGGCGGCTTGATGAACTTCTGCCTTTTTGGTCAGCGATTTCGGCTTTCAGGCGTTGGTACAGTTCATTGACGGCGTACTGCTCATCGGAACCTTGGTAGCGGATGGCACGCTCGCCCGTCGACTTGTTCTTGTAGACCACAAAGTCACCATTGCCATCCCTATAGATGCCGAATGCCTTTGGCTCACGGATGTCCTTGCCGATGAAGAACCTTGTGATTTCCTCTGGGGGCAGATGATGGGCGGTGTACCACTCCTTCAGTTCCTCGATGGTCTTGGGCTGTCCCTTCGCGGTGCGGTGGACTCCAGAAAGCGGAGCGCCACATTTAGGACAGGTTTCACAACTGTCGTCGATGAGCGCACCGCAGTAATTGCACTTGATTTGCATGGTTGTCTTGAGATTAATAACCGTATTCCTTAACGATGCTTTGCCACATCTTGGGCAACGACTCACAGTTTTCGGTGGAACACAACACCTTTTCTTCCGTATCACTCAGGGTGTAACGGTGCATAAAACCGCCAATGCCATACTGGCTTGGGTCGGTGATGATGGTGAGATTCTCTTTCGTCACAAGTGTATTGCCTTCCCATTGGCTGCGGGAAATGGCAAATTCGCAGTAAGAGTTGCTTCCACCTTCGATAATGCTCTTGCTTTTGGTCTCAAGCATAAAACCTTGCAGACTGGGGTCTCCCAACTTGCCAATGCGCAGGAACTGTTGAGTCTCGACATTGCAAATGAGCAAAGTGCTATAGGTGCGAGATTCGCCCATTCCAAGGAAGATGTCAGTGTGGCCGTCAAAGTTGGCGTCAAAATAGTGAACGAGAAAGTCGTCGCACACGGACACCAAACCGTCTTCTTCATCGACGATAGTTTGTATTACTTTGCCGTCATATTTGATGTCGGCTCGAGTGAGGTCTTTGGAAAGTGCCACTGACAAATGAGGGTCTGTAGTTGGAAACTGTGACAGTGGCATCATCGCGACTATCTGGGTTTGCGTGGATTGATCGGGATTTTTATCGTCCAAAGGAGTCTTTACAGAGTTGGAATCCTTTGCCGCAGTTGTATCTTTTGTGTTTGCTTCCAGTTTGGAGGTGCTGTGGCAAGCCGTAAAGCATGCCGTTCCGAGGAAAAGCAAAGCGACGAAAAGAGCAACGCTAATAGCACATTGTTTTCTATGAGGACTCATCTGTCTCGCGTTTTATTTGTTTTTCGGTTTCAATTCGTCGAAAATCATGCTGCGCAGGTTGTCAATCGGGACACGCACCTGCTGCATCGTGTCGCGGTCGCGCACAGTGACGCAATTGTCCACCAAAGTGTCGTTGTCGACGGTGACGCACATCGGCGTGCCGATGGCATCCTGCCTTCTGTAGCGCTTGCCGATGGAGTCTTTCTCTTCGTATTGGCACATGAAGTCGGCCTTCAGCGAGTCGATAATCTCGCGGGCCTTCTCCGGCAGGCCGTCTTTCTTGACCAAAGGCAGCACTGCGACTTTGTAAGGTGCCAGGATGGCCGGCAGTTTCAGCACCACGCGCTCCGAACCGTCTTCCAGTTTCTCCTCGGTGAAGGCGTTGCTGAACATGGCGAGGAACATACGGTCGAGACCGATGGAGGTCTCAATGACGTAAGGCGTGTAGCTCTCGTTAGTGTCGGGGTCGAAGTACTGGAGTTTTTTGCCCGAGTATTTGGCATGGGCCGAAAGGTCGAAGTCGGTACGGCTGTGGATGCCTTCCAGCTCCTTGAAGCCGAAGGGGAAGTCGAATTCGATGTCGGTAGCAGCATTGGCGTAGTGGGCCAGTTTCTCATGGTCATGGAAGCGGTATTTTTCGGCGGGCAGACCCAGTGAGAGGTGCCAGTTGAGGCGCTCTTGCTTCCAGTGCTGGAACCATTCGAGTTCCGTGCCAGGGCGTACGAAGAACTGCATTTCCATTTGTTCAAATTCTCTCATGCGGAAGATGAACTGACGTGCCACAATCTCGTTGCGGAAGGCCTTGCCGGTCTGCGCGATGCCGAACGGAATCTTCATGCGGCCGGTCTTCTGCACATTGAGGTAGTTGACGAAGATGCCTTGTGCCGTCTCGGGACGCAGGTAGATGGTGTCGGAACCATCGGCCACGCTACCCATCTTGGTGGCGAACATCAAATTGAATTGACGCACGTCGGTCCAGTTGCGGGTGCCGCTGATGGGGCAGACGATCTCCAGGTCGAGGATGAGTTGCTTGATGGCGTCGAGGTCGTTACGTTCCATGGCACCATAGAGGCGGTGGCTGATTTCCTCAATTTTTGCCTTGTGTTCGAGGACACGCGGGTTGGTGGTCACAAACTGTTCCTCGTTGAAGGCGTCGCCGAAGCGCTTGCGGGCTTTCTCCACCTCTTTGTTGATTTTCTCCTCGATTTTGGCCATATAGTCTTCGACAAGCACATCGGCGCGATAGCGTTTCTTAGAGTCACGGTTGTCGATGAGCGGGTCGTTGAAGGCGTCGACGTGCCCCGAGGCCTTCCAGGTGGTGGGGTGCATGAAAATGGCGGCGTCGATACCCACGATGTTCTCGTGCATCTGCACCATGGCTTTCCACCAATACTCGCGGATGTTTTTCTTCAACTCCACGCCATTTTGGCCATAGTCGTAAACGGCTGACAGTCCGTCATAAATCTCGCTTGAAGGGAAAATAAAACCATATTCCTTCGCATGTGCGGTTATTTTCTTAAAATAATCTTCTTGGTTCATAGTGATAGTTTGTTTCAAATTGAGCGCAAAAATACGTTTTTTTGAGCTTGATGGGCTATTTTTTTCAGTGAAATGCATACAATTGTTTTTGAAAATATATATCTTTGCGGCTAATAAAGGCCCAAGTGAGGCTTACTTCTGATCTATTGCGGTCTTCGGGCCATGAATTCAGCTTCACCATTGCCTTATTAAATACTTGAACGATGAACGAACAAGTTTTCCAAAAAGTTGCCCTGCGTTATAGGGCAATTTTTTTGCCTGTGGACAAGACTCAACTGGCAAACAACTACCAACCTACAGCTCCTTTGATGGCTTTTGTGGCCCGTCTGCGCGAAAACGGTTACAGCGTGAGCGAAGAGCTTTTGCATGCTTTGGCAAAAGTTTCGGCCAACCAATTGGCTGACATTACCGCATTAGTTAATGAGGCGTTGGGCGTTAATCTCAACTGGACGCCGTTGGTGAAAGGTTGGGATGTGCCTACGGGCGAGTCTTTGGTCGACCATCTCATCACGCTGATTGCCAATCTTATGGGTAAAGAGGCTGGGTTTAATGGCACTACCTTGCCCTGTGGGCATTTGATTCCCGATGGCACTTTTCCTTTGGAACGCTACAACGGATGTCCATTTTGCGGTATGCCTTTCCGCACCGCCAATTTCGTCTATCATGGCCAAGGCAGCAAATTGAAAGAGCTTCGGCTTTTCACCATGGATGAGGTGGAGAAGGTATTCATGTCGCTATTGATGTCGCCAACGCCATTGGATGCCACGCAGTTAGACTCGCTGAAACTGTTGCTTGCCGAGATGGAGCTGCCCGAAGGCATTGCTATCCCGATGAAGGAGACTTGCATGGTGGTGGTGAAAAGCATGATTGACAAAGGCGAAGGCGAAAAGGCGGTGGCATTGCTGACTACTCCTGCCGACATTTTGCGTTATTTGTGGTACGAAAAGACGGGTTTTGTCCAAGTCATCGAACCAAAATATCTCGTTGAACGCGCCAGAAAGGCCAATATGCATCGTTGGTTGCCTGCTGACAAGAGCGAAGAGGCGGCTGAGAAGAAGCGTCAGGAGTTGAAACTAAAATATGGCCGTAAGATGTGTCGCATGGTGGCGGTTTGGCTCAATGCCTTGCCCATGTCGGCACAACAGGCGGCGGAGAACATGAATCCGAAGCGCAACATGTGGGTGCAAATGATACACTCCCTTAGGTTGGGCGAGTATTCACGCAAGAAAGGTTTTGAGTTTTTGGCCGAGCTTCTGGATGTGTTCTATACCGAGCAGTATGTCACATGGATGGGCAGGTTGGAATACGCTCGAAAGGAAAACGATGTGGAGGGGACCCTTTCTATGCTGAAGCAACGTCCGGGCCTTTTTGCGCGTTGCCTCTTTGCCACGATGCTGCGTTTCGGAAAGGATGAAACCCTGAAAGCGTTTGAAAGCGTTGCCGACAAGTTGCCCGCCCGATTGGTGCTGTCGTTGGGCAATGCCGCCGAAGCTTATTTTGACGTGGAACGTGAGCGTCTGGCCCGACCCATCACGGGAGGTGCGGTCAGATTGGAACCCAATAAATTGTTGGTCCTTTATGGCGAGGAAGAGCGCAAGGCGATGGTACAGGCGGTCGACGACTTGTATGCCAACACAATGCGTCAGCGTTTTTCATCGGTCAAGACGGAATCCAAAACCATTTATATCGACCCCGTTTTGTACGACATTCCCATCAGCATTGGCGATCGTTCGACTACTATCCAAGACACGGACTGCGCCTTGCAGGGGACACGTTTTCATGTGGAAGGCGATGCCGTCAGGTTGTTTATGCAATGGGGCAAAGACTTGCCAGCCCAACCCCTCGACATGGACTTGAGTTGCCGCATTGCTTTTATCGATGGCAGTGTCATGGAATGTTACTTTGGCAATCTCGTCGCTCCTGGCGCCAAGCATTCAGGCGACATCCGCAGTATTCCCGACAAGGTAGGCACAGCGGAATACATCGAACTCTCATTGCCTGAGTTAGACAGGGCTGGCGCTAGATATGTGACTTTTGCCTGCAATGCCTACTCTAATGGTACGTTGTCGCCCAATTTGGTGGTCGGTTGGATGAACTCTGCCAACCCTATGACGATTTCGGAAGAGACAGGTGTGGCCTATGACCCGTCGACAGTGCAGCACATGGTGCGCATCAGCGAGAACGACCTCACTAAAGGTTTGGTATTCGGCGTGTTGAATGTTGCAGCACGCGAGATTTATTGGTTGGAGATGCCTTTCATGGGACAGATTGCCGCCAATTCCGACTTGAAGACTGTTGAGACTTTGCTGAGACGACTAAAAGAGAAGTTGTCCATCGGACAACTTCTCGATTTGAAACGTGAGGCACAGCATCTCACTTTGGTTGACGACAAAGAGGTCGCTGACGAAGCATACACCTACGAGTGGGCGTTGAATCCTGCCGAGGTAAGTGCGTTGCTGTTTATATGATAAGCATTGCGTCGCCGTAGGTGAAGAAACGGTATTTCTCTGCGATGGCTTCCTTGTAGGCCTTCATCAGCAGGTCGTAGCCTGCGAAGGCGGCCACCTCCATCATCATCGATGACTTAGGCAGGTGGAAATTGGTGATCATGCAGTTGGCCACCGAGAAGGTGTAGGGCGGGAAGATGAACTTGTTGGTCCAACCCTTGTAGGGTTTGATTTTGCCTCCGATGGTCATGGCCGTCTCAAGGGCTTTCAGCGAGGTGGTGCCTACGGCAAACACGTTGTTGTGGCGAGCGTTGGCCTCGTTGACCAAGGTGCAGCATTCCTCGTCGATGTACATTTCCTCCGAATCGGGTTTGTGCTTGGTGAGGTCTTCCACTTCGATGTCGCGGAAATTGCCCATGCCAGGGTGTAGGGTTAGTTCGGCGAAAGAAGCGCCAATGATTTCCAAGCGTTTCATCAGGATTTTGCTGAAGTGCATTCCGGCGGTGGGGGCCGAGACGGCGCCTTCCACCTTGGCGTAGATAGTCTGGAAGTCCTCGGCATCTTCGGGACGTTCTTCGCGGTTCAGTTCCTTGGGGATGGGCGTGTGGCCTAGGCTCGACAGGGTCTTCTTGAACTCGTCGTAGGTGCCGTCGAAGAGGAAACGCAGGGTGCGGCCGCGCGAGGTGGTGTTGTCGATGACTTCGGCCACCAGTTCATCGCCTTCGCCGAAATAGAGCTTGTTGCCAATGCGGATCTTACGGGCCGGGTCGACGAGCACGTCCCACAGACGACTCTCGTGGTCCAGTTCACGGAGCAGCAGCACCTCAATCTTGGCGCCGGTTTTTTCCTTCTCGCCGTAGAGTTTGGCGGGAAACACCTTGGTATTATTGATGACGAACACATCGCCGTCTTTTGTATAATCCACCAGGTCCTTGAAGATGCGGTGCTCAATTTTGCCGGTCCTGCGGTCAACGACCATCAGGCGGGCTTCGTCGCGGTTCTGTGTGGGTTGCAGTGCTATGAGTTCGCTGGGCAGGTTGAATTTAAACTGTGATAGTTTCATCGTATGTTATATTTGTTGCTTTTTCGTCCGAAACAAACTACAAAGATACAACAAAATCGAAATTTTGTCAAGTGTTTTTTCTTAAAGTATTGATTATCAGTGTTGTTTTTGTTGTTTCTCTTCTTGCTCCTTCTTCCAAACCTTAAATGCTTCGCCTGTGTCAACAATATGTTGTCTCAATTTCTCTAATGGCCAGGCGTCTTCAACTTTGAAGTCGCCGATGCGGGTGCGGCGTAATGAGGTCAGGCATGCGCCGTTACCTAAGGCTTTGCCGAAGTCGTGGGCGAGACTGCGGATGTAGGTGCCTTTGCTGCAGGTGACCTCGAAGGCCAATTCTGGGAAGCGGTCGAGGTTAAGCTTGAAATCGTCGATGCGGACGTCGCGGGCCTTCAGTTCGATTTCCTCGTCGGAGCGGGCATAGTCGAAGGCGCGTTTCCCCTTGATTTTGATGGCGGAGTATTTGGGCGGATATTGCTTGAGGTCGCCGATGAACTGTTGCCGGGCGGTTTCAATCTGCTCGGGCGTGATGCCATCGGTGGGGAAGAAGGCATTGGGTTCGCTCTCCAAGTCGAAGGTAGGAGTGGTCTGGCCGAGAAGGAAAGTGCCCGTGTAAGTTTTCACCTGCGCCTGATAGTTGTCGATTTGCTTGGTCATCTTGCCCGTGCAAAGGATGAGCAGGCCTGTCGCCAAGGGGTCCAAAGTGCCAGCATGACCCACCTTCAGTTTGCGGATGCCGTAGCAGCGGTTGAGCAGACTGCGGATAAAGTTGACCGTGTCGAACGACGTCCAGTCCAGGGGTTTGTCGATGAGGATGACCTCGCCTTCTTCGAAATTAAACATTGTTTTTTGACTTCGGGACTTCGGGACACGAGACTTCGGGACATGGTTTCATGCGAGTTGAAAGTCTCGCGTCCCGTGTCTCGCAGTCTCGCGTCTATGATAAAACATAGGGTAACACAATAGTCAGTATACCCACGATGGCGCAATATATGGCAAACCAAATAAGTTTGCCTTTCTTCACCAGGTTAATCATCCACTTGCAGGCGAAGCAGCCCGTGACGAAAGCAGCGATGAAGCCGATGAGCAGTACCCATGTGGGTGTCGAGACCGATGCAACCGCATCGGCGGACGGGAAAAACAGGTCTTTGGCATCCAAGAGGGCTTCGCCAAGGATGGGTGGGATGACCATCAGGAAGGAGAACTGGGCGAGTTTTTCCTTTTTGTTGCCCAGCAGCAGTCCTGTGGCGATGGTGGAACCCGAACGCGACAAACCAGGCAGCACTGCCACGGCTTGAGCGATACCGATGACGAAGGCGTGTATGGGAGAGATGTTCTCTTTCTGTCGCGGTTTGGCAAAATATGAGAAGGCCAACAACGCGGCGGTAATCATCAGGCAGATGCCCACGACAAGCAGACCCGAGCCGAACACTTCTTCCACCTTATCCTTGAAGAAGAATCCCACAATCATCACGGGAATCATCGAGACGAGGATGTTGACGACGTATTTCGTGCCATCGTTCCACTTGAACTTAAAGAGGTCTTTAAAGAGCCACACAATCTCTTTCCATAGAATTAGGCAGGTGCTCAACACGGTGGCAATGTGCACGATGATAGTGAAGTCTAAGGCTTTCTCGGGGTCGACATGAAACAGGTATTGGCCGATGGCCAAGTGACCGCTACTGCTAACGGGAAGATATTCCGTCAAGCCTTGGATGATACCTAGTATTAAAGCTTCTAACCAGTTCATAATAGATTCCTTTAATTATGAATGCTGAATGCTGAAATCGCAGATTCAACGGAGTTAATGGCGCAAAGCGACTTCATTCCGCATTCATCATTCAGCATTTTTGTTTTTCCCTTTCCAGAATATTGCCACGATTTCGACCACAAAGCCTGCCAAAACCAAGATAGGGGCCAAGGTTATGCGTTTGAAGTTGAACATTTCTTCGTTGAACACGTCGGGATTGTTCGAGCCGCCGCCAATCATCAGAATGAAGCCCACGGCGATTAGGACGAGGCCGATGATTACGAAGAGGTAGTTCATTTTGCCGAAAGGCAGCACTTTCTGGTCGTCAGTATTCTCTACTATTTTTTTCTTTGTTAGTTCTTTTGCCATATTCAGTAGATTTAAAAATCAAGATTTAAGATTCAAAATTTTGTCGGGCCCTTCGACAAGCTCAGGGATCCTATGCATACAATTGGTCGACATCAGCGTGGAGATATTTCCGCAAGGCGAGTCGGGTGGAGATGCCACCTAGCAACATGCCTAACACAATGATGCCAACGAAGATGCCGATGATGATGGTATAGTCTTGTACAAATGTCAGTTCGGGAATGCGAGTGGTGAGACCGTATAGGAGCAGTGCCAATAACGCGTCGGCCAGCAGTCCCCCAAAGAAACCTTGAAGGATGCCGTTGCGGATGAAAGGACGACGGATGTATGCCGGCGTGGCGCCCACCAGTTGCATGCTGCGCACGAGGAAGCGCTTGGAGTAGATGCTGAGACGGATAGTGTTGCGTATCAACGTGATGGCGATGATGAGCAGCACGAGACTGGCCACCATTAGCGCAATGCCAATGCGATTCACGTTTTGGTTGATGAGGCCAACGAGCGACTTCTGGTAATAGACATCCTTGACATCTGAGTTTTTAAGCAGTTGCGCCTGAATGGCAGCGATACTGTCGTTGTTGGCATAGTTGGCATTGAAGCGCACGTCAATCGAGGGAAGCAAAGGATTCTCCTCGTTGCCGAGCCATTGCAGAAAGTCCTCGCCGAGGTCTTCGCTCAAGCGGCGGATGGCTTCTTCCTTAGTGATGTATTCTGTCGATTTCACGGCAGGCATAGAGTCGAGCTCTCTTTGCAGCTGCAAGATTTTGGCCTCCTTCACATTGCTGTTCATCACCACTTCGAAACCGATGTTTTCCTTGAGGTGGTTAGAGAGTTTCTGCGCATGCATCATAAGAAGGGCAAACACGCCTAACAGGAAGAGTACCAATGCGATACTCATCAGTGACATAAAATACGACCCTGCCATGCGGCGTTTATTTGAACTTCTCTCAGACATCTTTTCTATGAAAAGGTTAGAAACTGCAAAGATATGAAAAATCCAAATATGGGATATGTTCTTAAAAAAATCCCTATTTTTGTCGTTTCAAACTCACTCTTATGCAAGTCCTGAAATCCAACATACGCACTGATTCCGAGGAGTTCAAGCAGAACGAAAAGAACTTCCTCGCACTGATGGCGCAATATCGTGAGGCGATGTCGGCCTCGATGCAGGGCGGCGGCGAGAGTGCCGTGGCCAAGCACAAAAAACGCAACAAACTCCTTGCCCGCGAGCGCATAGACCTTCTCATCGACCCGAACACACCGTTCTTGGAACTCTCTCCAATGGCGGCCTATGGCACCTATAACAATGACTTCCCTTCGGCGGGCATTATCACCGGTATTGGCGTGATTCAAGGTAGAGAGGCAGTCATCGTGGCTAACGACGCCACTGTGAAAGGCGGTACTTACATGCAATACACCGTGAAGAAACACCTTCGCGCTCAGGAGATTGCCATGGAGAACCACCTCCCTTGCGTCTATATGGTCGACAGCGGTGGTGCCTTCCTGCCCGAGCAGGACACGGTCTTCCCCGACCGCGACCACTTCGGGCGTTTCTTCTACAATCAGGCGCGCATGTCGGCCATGGGCATCCCGCAAATCGCCATCGTGATGGGCATGTGTACCGCCGGCGGTGCCTAGGTGCCCGCCATGAGCGATGAGACCATCATCGTGCGCAACCAAGGCACGATTTATCTCGGTGGTCCGCCCTTGGTGAAAGCCGCCACGGGTGAAGTGGTCACGGCGGAGGAACTGGGCGGCGGCGAGATGCACACCAGCATTTCGGGCGTAGCCGACCACTTGGCCGAGAACGACCAACACGCACTTCAAATCTGCCGCAACATCTTCAAGACTTTGGAGAAGTCGCACCGCCAGAAGTTGGACATGCTGCCCGTCGAGGCACCCTTATACGACCCGCACGACCTCTACGGCCTTGCCCCCATCGACTTCCATAAACTCGTCGACCCAAGGGAAATCATCGCCCGCATCGTCGACGGCAGCCGTTTCCAGGAGTTCAAGTCGCGCTATGCCACCACTCTGGTTTGCGGCTTTGCCCACCTGATGGGTTTCCCCGTGGGCATCATCGCGAATTTTGGCGTATTGTTCTCGGAGTCAGCACTGAAAGCCACCCATTTCATCGAGTTATGCTGCCAACGCAACGTCCCTTTGGTGTTCTTGCAGAATATCACGGGCTTTATGGTCGGCAAACAGTACGAGCAGGGGGGCATTGCTAAGGATGGCGCGAAGATGGTGCATGCGGTCAGTAACGCCAATGTGCCCAAGTTCACGGTCATCTTCGGTGGCTCGTTTGGTGCAGGCAACTACGGCATGGCGGGTCGGGCCTATAGCCCTCGTCTTTTGTTTATGTGGCCCAACGCCAAAATCTCTGTCATGGGTGGCGAGCAGGCCGCCAGTGTCCTTGCCACGGTGAAGGAAGACCAATACAAATACAAGGGCTTGGAAGTCCCGACCGACGAAATTGCCCAGCTGAAGAAGGAAATTTTGGCCAAGTACGACTACGAAGGCTCGGCCTTCTATAGCACGGCGCGCCTCTGGGACGATGGCATCATCGACCCCATCGACACGCGCAAAATCCTCGCCTTGGGTATCGCCGCCTCGCTGAACCAGCCCTTCCCGCCGCAGCAGTTTGGGGTGTTTAGGATGTAATTCTACACAAATCATCAAGCTTTCCCATATTTTCCCTATCTTTGCACCCGATTTTCGATGAATCATGCAGAGTGTGATGAGAACCCATTTTTTATATTTTATTTTTGCTGTTTTGTTTTTACCTTCCATGCTGTTCGCCCAACATGAGCCTCGGAAGATGCGAAAGAACGAAGTCAAAGTGGCTTTGCTCTCCTTAGCGAGCGGCACATCAAAAATAACATACGAACGTTTAGTACTTGATTATCAAAGTATTGAGATAACAGCAGGCATCATCGGATGGGGGTTCGATATACTGAAAGGCAGTGACCCGAAGGGAACCACGTGGCGTGCCGCCTACAAATTCATTTTTCCCAACCGAAACAACATCGACAATCAGTTATGTGGCTTTTACCTGAAGCCGGAGCTATGCTATTCCTCTTATTATTACACACATCCTGATCTGAAGCGGCTTAAAGTTGATCGTGTTGCTTTGATGGGTGTGTTGGGTTACGATTGGGTAAAAAATTGGTTTGTATTTGACAGTTATGCCGGACTTGGCCTTGCCACAGGCAATTGCAATTGCAGCAACTACCATCATGGTTTCATCGGTTGGAACGACCACTCGCCTTTTGCGTTTACAGCAGGATTTAGAATTGGCATTGCGTTTTAAAGTGATGTCTTTGGGGACAATAGCACCTCAAATTCATATAGAATTCTGTCTTCAAAAATACAAAATTTTCCCTATCTTTGCCCCCATCATCATAAACTAACCGATATGAGAAAATTATCCTTTATCCTCTTTTGCCTGGCTTTTGGACTTTTCTTGCAGTCCCATGCCGAACCCGTCAAGCTGCAAAGCCCCGACG
>JAEEGK010014802.1_pt1 | contig 17380 bp, 11 predicted proteins | sample 8958771 | NCBI WGS metagenome assembly JAEEGK01 (sample SAMN16246547, study PRJNA631951) | gut metagenome | biome: gut microbiome; feature: rumen; material: SC-attached | host: Bos | place: Iran: Karaj | collected 2018-10
TCCCAATCCCCAATCCCCAATCCCCAATCCCCAATCCCCAATCCCCAAAAATTTTTTTTTAAATCTTTTTTTTTTAAATATTTTATATTTTTATTAAAAAAATATTAAATAAATAAAATTATTTAAATTTAAATTAATTTTTCAAAATATTATTTTTCAAATTATATGAATTAAAATCTCTCATAGAATTAACATTTTCTGAAATTTTTACTTTATCTTCATTCCAATTATTTTGTAAAGTATTATACATAATATTATTAGCTCTATTATTCCATTCATTATTATTCATACTATTTTCTAAATTATTCATAAAATCATTAGGAAAATAATATTTTGTATTTGCATGAACATCACTATATTTTTTATGATTAATTTTATTATTTAAAGGTTTTAAATCAAGCAATTCAGCTTCAGGCAATGTTGTTATATATTTATATTGATTATTATTATTATTGTTATTATTGATATTAATATTAGTTTGTTTAAATGGAAATTTAAAATTATTATTATTATTATTAAAAGAATTTAAATTATTATTAAATGTATTAAATTCATTATTATTATTAATTAATGAGTTATTATCAAATTTATTAAAATTGAAATTATTAGTTTTAAATGTTGATGTTTTATTATTTAATAAATTATTATTATCAAAATTTTTAAAAGAATTATTCGTTTGTTGTAATATATTTAAATTATTATTATTATTATTATTATTAAAATTGTTTAATTGAAATTGGTTATTTTGATTTTGATTATTTTGATTAATTTGATTAAAATTAAAATTATTATTTGTTATTTCATTTTGATTATAAGGAAAAAAAGTTTGATTATTATTAACATATAAATTTTGATTATTTAAAAATTCATTTTCATTTGGTAATTTAATTGCTCTTTCTTTTCTGATATTATCTATATCATTTCCCAAAAATTTTTTTTCTAATTCTTTCATAATATTATCAAATTTTTTTCTATTATTAGGTGCACAACTATTTAAATTATTAATAACATTATCGATTGAAATTTCCATAATTTTAATAATATAAAATTCTATTTAAATTATATTTAAAAAAATTATTTTTAATAATATTTTTAAATAAAAATAATAATTATATTTTTTAATTTAATAAATATAAAAAAAATGCTTAAAAATATTTTTGATACTTTATGTTTTTGTAATGCTAAAAAAAATGTAATATTAAATAATAACATTAATGTTCCAATGGAACAAGATCAAAATAAAATAAAAAATAATAAAAAAGAGAAAAAAAAAGATAATAATTTTCTTTCTTCTGAATTTAATAATGATAAAAACATATCAACAGAAATTACAAATGAAAGTAAAAAAGCAAAAAATCAAGATTCAAAACCAAAAACAAATAATAATACAAATAAAAAAAAAGAAGAAAATCACACAAACGCAAATAATTTTCAAGAAACAAAAAATCAACTATCAACTAAAATTTCAGAAGATAAAAAAATGGAATTTCAGTCTTTGAAAGTATTAAATTCAAAAAAAGAAAATAAAGAATTTGAAAATTATAATAAAACTATAAATGATATTATATATAGTAATTTGGATAATAAAAGTGAAAGTGCGGATGATAGTAGTGAAAATGTATAAATTTTGTTAATATAATAACTTTAAATTTAAATAATTTATGTATATAATACGTATTTTAAATGTAAAGTATAAATTTATTTATTTCGATTTTTTTTATTAAATAAATTATAATTTCTCTTATTTATTTCATTTTTTTTATTTTTTATTTATAATTAAATTTCTTAAATAATTAAATTATTTTTTAATAAAATTTAAATATAATTTAATAATAAATTAATACAAAAATTATTTTACTTAATTTTAATAATTATTAATTTAATAAATTTAATTTATTTTTTTCATTTTATTGACTTCCCCAAATTTTACATGTATTATCTTTACTAGCAGTAATTATAATATCCCCATCATAATTAAAAGCAGCACTGAATATTTCATCTTTATGTCCTTCCAAAACTTGATTACATTCACCAGTTTCAACATTCCATAATCTACATGTACTATCACTACTTCCAGTCATTAATGTATTTCCCCTACTATCAAACACTACTTTACTTATATCTCCTTGATGGCCACTTAAAGTAAATTCAGTTTTTAATGTCTTGACATCATAAATTTTTGCAGTATGGTCACTCGATGCACTTGCAATTTTGGTTCCAGTCAAATTAAAAGTCACATCCATAATTTCCTCTCCATGTCCTATAAAAGTATTTAATGGCTTATCAGGATTTCTTAAATCCCATAATTTAACAGTTTTATCTATACTCGCTGTTACAACTTGAGTTCCTGCATAATTAAATTGACATGCACTTATTTCAGCAGTATGTTCATCTAAATCCGCAATTAAATCTCCGTTATATGCATCCCATATCTTCGCTGTTTTATCAAAAGATCCAGTAAGTATTTTATCTCCATCCATATTAAAACTCGCTGATATTACTTCACCATCATGTTCAATTTGAAATATCTCTTGTTCAGTTTCGATGTTCCATAATTTCGCTGTTTTATCCATCGAACCTGTCAATAATTGAGTACTCATTGGGTCAAATTGTAAACATACAATTTCCATTTCATGTCCCGTATATGTAGATATGCAATCTCCATTGTCAACGTTCCATAATTTAGCAGTATGGTCAAAAGATCCTGTTGCTACTTTATCTCCATAGGGTAAATTAAAAGATATAGCATATACTACATTACTATGTCCATGCAATTTTTGTAATAACTCTCCTGTATTTGTATCCCATATTATACAAGTACGGTCATAGGATCCTGTTATGAACTTAGAACCATTTTTATTAAAAGCACAATTTGTTAAAGGAAGTTCATGACATTTTAAAGTGTTTTTAAGTTTATAGTTATATTTTGGACGTTGAGATACGACTGATATTAATTTTTGAATTACTTTCTCTAATTTTTTGCTATATTTTATTGTCAATGGCTCTTTTTTATTTATTTCTTGGACTAAGTAATCAATATCTGAATTTTCTGTTAAATTAAGTAAATCTATAGATTTATTTTCAATTAAATCACTATTATCTTTGAATTCTAATATAATTCCTGGAGGAAAAAATCGAACTTGGATTTTTTCTAATCTTTTATTAAATGAATCCATATTTTACTAACTAATAATTATTAATTTATATATAAATATATAAATATATTTAATTATTAATTTTTAAATTTATTTTAAATAAAATTTTAAATATTAAATAATAGTTAATTATTTAATATTAATTTTATTTTATTTTTATATTTTAAATTATAAAAATATTTTAATCTGTCTTTTATTATTCACTTTTTTATTATACATAATAAATTAATAATTAATTATTTATAAATAATATTTTTCCCTTATTAAATATAATTTTTAAATTATTTAAGCAAAACTTACTTTTTTACAAATTGTTTTCATTGTATTTCTTCTTTTTCTAATACGATTTTCTAAATTTTCTTCTTTAACTAAATCTAACTTTAAAATACTTTTTGGTTTTTTTATTGTATGTAATTTAGGATTAGTTTGAAATAGTTGACTATTATATAATTTATTTTTAAAAGCAGATACAGTTGAAATATGATGAGAGCTTCTTCTATCTAAAATTCCAAATTGAACTTTTTTATGCTTTAAATTTTTTTTACTATCATCATTAGTGCTTTCTTTATCATTTTCTTCATCCGAATGAAAAACTAATTCATCACCTTCATCTTCCTGTTCAGATTTAAATTCATTTAAAATTTTTTTCGGAACAACACTTAAACCTTTTCTATTTAAATAACGAACTAAATTACGAACTAAAGTTCTTGTTTTTTCAGCATTTTTATTTTCTTCTCTTTTAATTATGTCAAAATTTATTACATTAACATAAATTCCATTTTCTTCAGTTGTTAGATAGTTCATATCTAATATTATTTCATTATTTTTTATAAAATTTGCTTTATATTCATTTTTAGTTATGTTTTTTCTTGGGATATAAATAACATATTTATTTAAAAAATAGTCATAATCAAATTGAAATAAAATTGGTTTTTTTCCTGAATAGACTTTTAAATAGGCCTCAGAATTAGAATCAAAATTACTTTCTATAATATAGCATGTTTTTACATAGCTTAAATAATCATGAACTTTTTTTCTTATTAAAAATGCTCTTATATTTTTTAAAAGGAAATTTATATTATTTATACGAAAATTAATTATATTTTGAATAATTAAATTTTTTTTAAAATTAAGAATATTTTCGTAAGAATATTTATGATATTTATATTTATTTATAATTTTATTTGCATTTATTTTTCGAGAATTTATAATATGTTCAATAATCATCTTTCTTTTTTTTTCAATTTCAATTTCTTCCAAAGACATTATTATTTAATTAATATTATATTTACAATATTTTATAAAGATAAAATTTATTATAAAAATATTATTAATTTAATATATTTTTAATATATATATATTATTTAATTAATATATTATTTATATTTAATATATTAATATTTATAATCATTTAAAAATAATGCATAGTGCTGGTAGTCATTTAAGTAAAGATATGTTAGATTTAATAAAGAGCATTGGAGATAGTCGTTCAAAACAAGAAGAAGATAAAATAATTAGTAGAGAATGTGAAAGTTTAAAAAAACGTATTAATGAAGGAGGAATTAGTCCAAAAAAAATGAAGGAATATTTAATAAGAGCAATTTATGTTGAAATGTTAGGACATGAAGCTCCTTTTTCTCATTTATTTGCAGTTAATTTAACACAAGATAAAAATATATTAAATAAACGTGTAGGTTATTTAGCATGTTCTTTATTATTAAATGAACAAAATGAATTTTTAATATTATTAGTTGCCTCATTACAAAAAGATATTCAAAGTTCAAATTGGGTAGAAGTAACAATGGCTTTGAATACGGTTATTAAATTTGCAGACCCCACATTAATGCAAGCCGTAACTGAACCTATATTAAAATTGTTAGACCATAAAAATGAACAAATTCGTAAAAAAGCTGTAATGTGTTTACATAGATTTTATCAAGTAGACCCTCGAAGTGTTCCTGATTGTGAAGATCGAATGAGAAAACTAATATGTGATTATGACCCAAGTGTAATGGCAGCTACATTGCCATATTTTAGAGAACAAGCCACAAAAAATCCAGAAAAATATAAAGATTTAGTAAATCCATTAATAGTTATATTAAAACAAATAATAGAACATAAATTACCAAGAGATTTTGATTATCATAGATTTCCTGCGCCTTGGATTCAGGTTATAATATTAGAAATATTAAGCATATTAGGTAGAGATGATCAAAAATCTTCTGAAAACATGTATGAAATTTTAGGTCAATGTATGAGAAGAGCAGATGATACTGGAATTAATATAGGATATGCTATAGTTTATCAATGTTTGAAAACTATATGTACCATATATCCTAACCCTCATTTAATTGAATTAGCAAGTAATACGATTTCAAGATTTTTAAGTAGTGAAAGTCCTAATTTAAGATGCACTGGTATAAATGGATTAACTTTAATTATTCAAATTAATCCTAATTATGTTATGAGTCATCAAAAAGTTATTGTTGATTGTTTAGAAGAAAATGATGAAACATTGAAAAAAAATACATTTGAATTGTTATATAAAATGACGAATTTAAAAAATGTTGAAGTTATTGTTGATAAAATGATGAATTATTTAAAACATACCACATTAGAAAACGTATCTAAAAAAGAATTATTAACAAAAATAACTGAATTAACTGAAAGATTTGCCCCAAATAAAAGTTGGTTTGTTAAAATAATGAATGAATTATTTGTTGATTTTGGAGAAATGATAACTGATGATATATTAAGTAAATTAACGAAAATAATTGCTGAATGGGAAAAAGAAAGTGATGATTTAGAAGAATTTAAAAAATTTACTATAGAAAATTATGCTAATATTGTTGAAAATTATGCTGTATTACCAGATAGTTTAGTTAAATTAATTGCATGGGTAGCAGGTGAATATGCAAATGAATTATATCAAAATGATACGGAAAAATTAAGTGGAATATTACAAATGTTAGCTTATTTACTTAATAAAAATTATGATGACGAAATGACAAAATGTTTACTTATAACTGCAATTGAAAAAATACATTCTAATATGAATTTTATTCAATTAGATGTTATTAATGATATATTCGAAAAATATTCAAGAGACAAATTTCCTGAAATTCAACAAAGATGTTTAGAATATAAAAGAATTATGGCAAAAGAAATGAAAATCGAAAAAAATGAATTTACTACAATAGGAGATGGAAATGAAATTGATAAAGAATTATCATTTTTAAATGATTATATAGAAGAAAAATCTGGAGGAAAAAAATATAATGAACAAATTGCTCAAAGCATTGCCGATAAATTTAGTTCAGGAGATGTTCAATTAAATGTTGGTCCATATGATGTACAAACTTCACTTAGTTATGTACCAAGTAAAAAAACAGAAGGAATGAATAATTTATATGAATCAAAAGATAATAATTTAAGAAAAAATATGAAAAACGAATTAGTTACAAATAATGTAGCTCAAAAATGGTCTTCTTCAGGATATACAGGAGGAACTACAGTAACTAACACAAACACTACATTTAATCCAACAAATACAGCAAGTATAGGAAGCAGTGAATTTTCAGTAAACAATAATAATAAAACTTCCAATAATGTTTCCTATCAAGGAGTTTCAAATAATGATGTATATTCTTCTTCATATGCCAATGCGTATAAAAAACAAGAACCAAAAATTGAAGAAAATTCAGAAAAAAAGAAACTAATGAATGATTTATTTGGAGGAATGACAACTAATACTGCAGGAAATAAACCAACTTCACAAAATAAAGGTGGAATGTTCTCAAATAATCAAACTCAAAATAATAATAATAATATTGGAGGAGGACTTTTTTCTGGTTTATCTGTTAAAGAATCACAAAATAATAAACCACAAGTTACACAAACTGTAAATAATAATGTAAATTTATTAGGATTTGATATAGGTGATAACTCAACAAATAATAATAATAATATGCCTCAAAATCCTCAAACACAAAAAAATACTATTGATTTATTAGGTGATATATTTGGAGGAAATAATCAAAATCAAACTGTTTCTCCTCAAGAACAAAATCAATCAAATAATAATAATAATAATAATGTTCTTAATTTATTTGATATGGGTGGAGGAAATAATCAAATGAATGAAAATAAAATAAATAATAATACTAATGATATATTTATGAATTTAAATTCAAACCCATATACTCCTTATCAAATTGATACAAATAAATTTGGAGAGATTTGGGAAAATTCTCCTGATGAAGATAGCTTTGAAATGAATATTAATATTAATACACCACAACAATTTCATGAAATTATAAAAAATAAAGGAAATTTTTGTGCTATTGAAATCATAAATAATGAAGCAATTTCAAGTGCAAATTATAAAAATCAAATTGCTTTAGTTCATGCAACAATAAATCCTGGTCATGTTGATTTATTAGTAAAATGTCAAAATAAACAATTAAATAATGAAGTTGCAAATTATGTTATAAATCTATTTAAATAGATTAATTAATTATTTTATACATGTTAACAATATTAATAATTAATTAATTAATTCATGAAATAAATTTTATTACTTAATAATCAACTAATTTAATAAAATTAATATAAATAAAATAATTTAATAAAAATTTTTTTAGATAAATTTATTTTTAATTATTCATATCTACCATTAATTTATCAAACATAGATTTGATATTATCAACTTGTTCTTTATCATTTTTGTTATTATTATAAATTATATCTGAACTACCGGTTAAAGGTATATCTCTTTTTAAAAAATTATTAATTTTATTATTATTATTATTTGAACTAATATTATAACTTTGAATATTATTTATATAATTATTGTTATTAGAAGTATTAAAATTTATATCATTTAAAATTTCATTTTTATTTGGTGATTGGGCTTTATAACTATTTGGACTATTCATGTTTTTATTTATATTTTTTCGACTATTATTCATATTATATGAATTGTTAATATTATTTTGATGTAAAATTTTTATAGGTCTTAATTTATGTAATTTCATTCTACTATTAATATAAAATTTTGATTTATATCTTTTATTTAATTCTTTATTTAAAGCAGAATTCATTCTAATACTATGTTTTAAATTTTCTTTTTCTCTCTGTAATAAATCTATTTGTGATTTTAAATAATTGTTTTCGCCTTTAAGTTCATTTCTTTTATTATTTTTTAATTTATGAAATTCCCTATTTAACTCTCTAATAGTTTCTTCTAAACTTGATATGTAAGTTTTATTTTTTTCTATGGTATTATTTTTATCATTTATTAAATTAATAGAATCATTTAATTTTTTAGAAATTTCTTCTACTTTTTCTTCTTGTTTAATTATAATATCTTCTAAATCAGTTTTTTCCATTTGAATATTTTTATATTTAAAAATTAAAGAATTATAAGAATTTATTAATTTTTTATTTTGTTCACTTAAATCATTATTTGAAGAAGTTTTTTCATTTTCATTTTTATTTTGATTTTCTTTTTCATCTTTTTTATTTTTTTTAGAATCCATTTCTTTTTTAATTTTATTAAGTTCATTTTCTAATTCTTGTTTTTCCTTTTGAACATTACTTGTAATAATTAATTGAGTTTTTAATGAATTTAGTAAACTTTGTTTTTCATTTTGTAAATTACTAGTTACAATTAATTGTTCTTTCATTGATGCTTTAAAATATTCTAAAATAGGATTTAATACATTTTTTTTATTTTTTTCTTCATTTTTATTTTTTTCTTCATTTTTATTTTCTTCTTCATTTTTATTTTCTTCTTCATTTTTATTTTCTTCTTCATTTTTATTTTCTTCTTCTTTTTTATTTTCATCTTCTTTTTTATTTTCTTTATTTTCTTCAGTATTTTCATCTTTATTTTCTACTTTATTTTCTTCTATTTCTTTATTTTTTTCAAATTCATTATTTTCATCAATATTTTTGTTATTTTCTTCTTCTTTATTATCTATTTCTTTTTCCTCTTCATCTTTTTTTTCTAATTCTTTTTCTTCTTCTTTGTTTTCTTCATTATTATCATCTATTTCTTTATTTACTATATTATCATTATTTTTTTCTTCATCTGTCACAAATAAATTCTTTTTATTCATTTCTTTTTCATAATTACTTATTATTTTTTTTAATTCATCTATTTCTTTTTGCAAATCACTAACTAATATATCTTTTTTTTTTAATTCTGCTTCAATATCATTTTCAACATTTTCATTATTTGAATTTGATTTTAAAGTATTTAATTCATTTTCTAATAATTTAATTTTATTATCCTTTTCATTTAAAAGTTTTTCTTTATTTTTTAAATTTTCTAAGATTTGATTCTTTTCATTATCTTTATCATTAAGTTGTTTTTTCATTTTATTAATTTGTTCAGTTTGAATTAAAATTTTTTTATTTAAATTATCATTTTCTGTTTTTAAAACAGTCATGTAACTTTCGCCTTTGATCATTTTTATTATTATAATTATAATAATTATATTAATATAATAAAATTAAAATTATTTATTTTAATATAATATAATTAAAATAATATTTTTAATCTTATTAAATATATTATAATAACATCAATAATAGTAAATTACTTTTATAATTTATACATTTAAAAAATAAAACATTAATTCATTAAACTTTTTAGATTATAATTTATTTAATTTATAAAATATTTACATTATTTCAAAGCAATAATAATATTTTATAAATTCCTTATTTATATTTTATTATACATCAAATTTATAAAAAAGTTACTAATCTAATCCTGTTTTTTCTTGTAAAATTTGTAAAATTGAATAAGAATTAAATTTATTATTATTATCATTTTCTTTATCATCTAAATTAACATTGTTTGTAATTAATTCATATTCATCATTTTCCTCTCCACTATATATTTCATTTAAATCTATATTATCATCTATTAAATCCATATCTATATTTAAACCATATTCATTTTCTTGTTTTTTATTAGATTTACAAATCATTTTACTTTTAATTTTTGGGATGTTATTTTTTGTTTTAATATTATGTAATTTTTTTCTTAAATCTTTTAAACCTTCATTTGGAATAAAATCAGACATATCACTATTTTCTTGACTATTAGGACAAGAAATATAATAATTTTTTGTTTTTAACAAAAATTCATTATTTTTATTACATTTTAAATCTTTAAATCCTTTTGAATTTAATCTTAATCTGGAAGGAACTAAATGAAATTTTAATGGTTTTGGATGGGGTACAAAATCTCTTATATATAATTGAGGTTCAATTGAATATTTTCTTTGAATTTGATATGTGTATTCATCTTCTGATGATTCTTCTAAGAAATTTTTTTTTAAAAAATATTTTGATTTACCTTTTAAATTTTCTATTAAATTTTTATCAAAAGATCCGCTTTTTAAAGTTGAAGATTCATATGTATCTTCTAATTCTTCTTGAAAACAATTTTTGTTAGGTAATATATTTTTATTATTATTCGAAATTTTGTTTTCCATATTTTTTAGATATTAAATTGTTTTATAATATATATTTTTAATAATAAAAATTATTATGAAATTTATTATTTAAGTAAAATATATATAAAATAATTATATATTAACGATATTAATTATTTTTTAATATAAAACAAATTACTTTTATATGTATTTTTTTTCTTGTGTTTAAATAATATATAAATAAAAATTTAAGTAAAATATAAATCAATTAAATTTATATATATTGAATTTATATATGAAATTGATTTTATTTAGGTAAAATAGACATTTTTAAATAATATTTTTATATAAAATTTAAAGAAAAAATTCTTTTTTATATTTTAAATATTTTCCATTTTAATATATTTAAATTTTAAAAAAATTAAATAAAAATCAATAAAATAATAAAAATAAATAAAAATATAATAATGTTAATTAATTAATATTTAACTCTAAATAAATTAATAAAATAAAATATGAATCAAAATGATAATAAAAATAATGGTAATGATGATTTACAATTAATGAATCAATTTGATAATATGAATATTAAAAATAATAGAAGAGTGAGTTGGTCAAATAATTTAAAAGCCATAGATGAAAATCAAAATAGTGAAAAAAAAGAAAAAATTCATAAAAGAAAAAAAACACCTTTAAAAAATAGAGAAGAAAAATAGAATATTTATATTGATAAGATAAATAATTAAATATTAATTATAAATTTATATTTTATAAATAAAATAAATATTATTAGTTTTATTTTATAAAGATTTATAATAATAAATAAGAAAACAAAAGAATTATTATATAATACTTATCATTAAATAAAAAATTAAAATAAAAGTCAAAAATTTTTATTATTTTTAATTAATATATTATTTAAATTAAAAAAATATTATAATTAAAATTTGAATATTTGAATGAGGCTTTTATAAAAATATATTAAATAAAGTAATATAAATATTTTTTCTCAAAGAAATTATTTAAAAAACATAAAATTAAATTAAATATATATTTTTTTTCAATACATATTATTATTACAAAAGAAAATAATAAAATTATAATTTAATCTTTTTAACATTTATTTAATCATTTAATATAAAAACTATGAAATATTTTTACTATAATTTAATATCCTAAAAATATAAAAGTTAATAAAAAAGCATATTTTTTAAATAATAAATTATTTAAAATATAATTATAATAAAAAATAATAATTATTTTTAATTCAAAAAAATTAATATTATTTCTATATAAAAAAAATAAATAAATATCTAAAGTTGTATTTTAAAATTAAAATCAAATTAAATTATATGAGGTCAAGATCTAATGCAATATTAGCTGAAAATATTGATGAATATATAGCAAAATTTGATTCAAATATAAAGGAAAAAAATTATAACTTAAAAAGAGAAAATCTCCTTCTTTGTTATGATTTAATAAATTTAGATTTTCTTACTTTAAAAGAATCAAGTAAAAGAAATAATGAATATAATGATTTTTTATCAGCTAATAAAAAATATAAAATAACATATTTTAAAGAAAATAATAATAATTTATATAATAAACCTTTAATTTCTTTAAAATCTAAAAAAATTCAAAAGAAAAAAAGAGGAATATTAAATTCAAATTCAAATTATTTTAATATTTAAACTTAAAAATATGGAAATTTAAAAAATTATAAATAATTCTTTAAATTATTTATTTTTGTAAATAATGAAACACATTTTCTTTTATATTTTTGAAAATTATAATTCAATTAATATATAATTTATTAAATGAAAACATATATAAAAAATTGTATTGAATAAATTATTATAATTAGTAAATTTTAACAATTTTTTATTTTTAGATTATATATTATTCATAATTAATGTAAATTAATGAGTTTAAAATATTTAATTAATAATTAAAAAAATATTTATTTATTTTATTATATTATTTTATATTAAATATATTATTATAAAATTTATCTTAACTTTTCATTTATTTCATTTAGTTAAAAAATGTTGTTATTTTATTATGATTAAAATTTTATAAAAATAATATTATTTATTTTTTAAAATAAAAGATTCTTTATATTTTTCAAAAATTTTATTAATATAAATATTCTTTTATTTGTCTAATATAATATCTTTTTAATAAATAAAAAATAATTATTAATATTAATTTTTATTTGAAAATAAAATATTATTTTAATAATTTTAATACAAAAACAACTAATAAAATAAAAAATTATAATTTAATATTTCTATTTCATATAATAATTTTTTTTCATAAAAATTTAAGAAATGAATAATTTTCAAATTTTATAATATAAAAATTTATATTTATATTAGAAAACTCTAATCAATTTTATTGAATTTATATAAAAAATTATAATAAAAATATTTATAATTTAATATATATTTCAAAAAACAATTTTAATTATAACATTTATTATATAAATTAAGAAAAATAAATAATTTAAATTTATTTATGTTAATGAAAATTTATAACATTTAAATTAATCACAATAAATAAAAAAAATAAAAACATAAAAAAATATAAAATATTGATGAAACTGATTATAATAATGATTAATTATATTTATTATAAAATTTTTAAATTTTAATTAATTTTATATTAATTTCATATTTAAAATACATTATTTATTTATCATCAAATAATTTATTTATTAATATTTCAAAAATTAAATTATTTTTTATATATTTTTTAATGACAGATGACATTCCAAAATATAAAATAATTTTTTTAGGAGATCAAGGAGTAGGAAAATCCTCAATATTAAATCGTTTTTCACAAGATAAATTTGAAAATGAATATCAAGCAACAATAGGATTAGATTTTCATAGTAAAAATGCAACAATTAATGGAGCTTTGGTTCGTCTTTTATTATATGACACAGCAGGACAAGAAAAATTTCGAAGTTTAATTCCAATGTATATAAGAGATGCTAATATTATAATTGTTGTTTATGATATAACAAATGCTGAAACATTTACTCATAATAATTATTGGATAAATGAAACAATGGAATTAAAAAGAACAGATGCTATTTTTTGTTTAGTAGGTAATAAAATAGACCTTGAAGAAAAAAGGGTAGTTGAAAAAACTGAAGCCGAAAATTTTTCAAAAGAAAAAGGATTTATTTTTAGTGAAATTTCTGCTAAAACTGGAGAAGGTGTTCAAGAATTATTTAATGAACATATTTTTCCTCAAATGGTTAAAAAATTTGGAATTTCCGGAGATGATGAAGATTATAATGATACAAATGGAACAAATGATAATGGAGGAGGATTAAGATTAGATGAAAATGGAAAAACTGAAAAAAAAGGTGGTTGTTGTGGAGGTAAGAAAAAAAAAAAAAATCAAAACCAAAATCAAAATCAAATTCAAAATCAAAACCAAAATAATGAACAACCTCAAGAAAATAATCAACCTAATGAAAAAGTTCCTGAAGAAAAAGTACAACAAGATAATAATGTTGATGAAAATAATGATAAAAAGGAATAATATAATTAATTATTAAATAAATTATATTCATTATTTAATTTTTTATATTTTAACAAAGAAAAATTGGTTCTTATTTTTAAACTTAAAAAAATTATTAATTAAAATGCATTGTCATAATAATAATAATCAATTTTTATAAATATAAAAAATTATAAAAATATGAAAAAACATTTTTAATCATTTTTTATTTTAATTTAATAAAATTTTTATATATTTTAATTTTTATTATTTCTTTTTTTAGTTTATATATTTTTTCTTTAATATTATTATAAATTAAAATCAATGGGTTTATTTCATTTTTTTGTTTTTATAAAATTAAATTTTTTATCAATTAATTTAAAATGATTTAAATTTTATATCATATTTTATTTTTGTTTGAAAATTTTAAACATATGTAATATCTATAAGTTCATAAAAAAATACTTATATATTATGTAAATAAATATAAATAAATTATTTATTCTTGAGATATTTTAATATTAATTTTATATATTTTTAATAAAAATAAAAATTATATAATAAAAAAAATATTTTTCATAATAATTATTTAATTAATTTAAAATTAAAAATTAAATTAGTTTATTTTAATCTCCAGATTTAAATTCTTTTTTATATTCATTAATTTTTTTATCAATTTCTTTTTTTTTATTCATTAAATATGTCTGACTTTGTGCATTTTCTTTTTTATATTGCTCTTCTAAAATTTTTCTTTGGGGGTTATCTATATTTATTTGTTCTAATTTTCTTTCTCTTTCTTCTACTTTTTCTTTTTCTTTTGCTAAAATATCTAAATATTCTTTATTTAATTTATTTTTATATTGTGTAAATTTATCAGATGAAAAATTAGAATTTATACTATTATTAGAAAGATCAAAATCACTTAATTTAATATTATTGTTTGGAATTTGAATGTTATATTTAGCATAAATTTCTTCTTTATTTAAATGATTGTTAGTATTTGAATGATTAAGATTTATATTATAATTATAATTTGTTTTAAAATTATTAAAATTATTATTGTAATCTTTTAAAATAAATGAATTTTTTTGATTTGTATTTGATGTTGAATTATCAATAATATTATTTGTTGTTGATTTAGGTCTATAATTATATTTATTATTTTGAATAATTTCATTTTTATATTTATTCTTATCAATATTATTATTATAATTTAATTTATTATTATTATTATTTAATTTATAATTATCCCAAATACTAGAATCTTTTTTATTTTTTTCAAATGATGTATAAGTTCTATTTGATTTAATAGCACTTTTATTTCTTTTTGTTTTTTTTTGTTCAGAAGGATTATTAATTTCATTGAAATCATTTATTAATTTATTAATTTCTTGATTATTAGGAAACATTTGTTGTATTGTTTTAAGTGTATTTTCATCTATTGTTTTTTTTTGGAAAATTCTAGAAAATTTTTCATTATATTCTTCTTTTTTTCTATTAATTTCGTCTTGCATTTGTCTTCTATGTTCATTCATTAAATTTTTTTGTCTAAAAAATTCTTCAATTTTTTCATCTTTATCATTTAACCATTGTCTAATTTCATTTCTTTTATTTTTTTGTTGTAAAAGAATTTCTTTAATTCTATTTTCTTTTTCTAATTGTTTTTCCATATTTTCTTCTTGCAATTGTTTATTTAATAATTCTTTTTCTTTTTTAACTAAATTTGTGTTTTCTTCTTTTTGTTTTATTTTATTTAATATATTTTCTTTTCTTTTATTTAATAATTCTTCATTTTTTTTTAAAGTATTTTGAATTTGTTCTTCTTTTTCAATTTTAATTCTTAATTCTTCTTCATTTTTTAATTTTTTTTCTTTATCTAATTCGATTTTTTTTTCTTCAATTATTCGTTGTTTTTCATTATAATCGTCTAATTTTTTTTTTATTAATTCTTCATTTTTTGATAAAATTTTTTGTACTTCTAATGCTTTTTGTTTAGAATATTCTTCTCTTTGCTTTTGTTCTTCTAAACGTTGTTCTTCAAATCTTTTTCTTTTTTCTTCATTTTTTTTTTCTTTTTCTAAATATTTTTGTTTAATTTCTTCTCTTTTTATTTCTAAATTTTTTAAAGTTAATTGAATTCTTTCTTTTTTTTCTTGAGCTTTTTCAGCATTTTCTTCCATTTTTTCTTTGGTTTTTTTTTCCATTTGTTTTTTACGTTCTTCTTCTTTTTTTTGTAATTCTCTTTCTTTTTCCATTACTTTAATTCTATTATCTTCTAACATTTTATTAACTTTATTTTGAAATTCTAATCTTTTTTTTTCTTCTTCTTGTTGTTTTAATGCAGCTAATTTTATTCTTTCTCTTTCTCTTTTTTCTTCTTCTTTTGCTTTTTTAATTTCTTCTTCATATCTTTCTTTTTCCAATTTTTTTTGATATTTTTCTAATTCTCTTTGTTTTCTTTGAGCCATCATATCTTTTTCTCTTTTTTTTTCTTCTTCTTCTTTTCTATGATTTATTAATTCTTCTTGATATTTTTTCATTTTTTCATTTTGTTTTTTAATTTTATCCTCAGCCTTTTTTTTCATTAATTCTTTTTGTAATTCATATTGAACCATATTAATTAAATCTTTTTCATTCTTATTTTTTAAACTTTCCAAAGCTTTTTTTTCTTTTTCAATTGCTGTAAAATTGGCTTTTTGAAAATCATTTATATTAGATCTATTTGATTTTGAAGAAGAATTTTTATTTTTTGAAATGTTATTTTCAAAATCTTTTCTAAATTCTTTTATTTTTTCTATTCTTTGTTTTCTTAAATTCTCTAAATATTCATATTTTTTTTTTAATATATTTTTATCATTTGATACTAAATCTGGATGACTTTCTTTAAATGCTTTAAATGATATATATTCTAAATCTTTATTAGAATAACCTAATATTTTCATTGATTTAGATGTTCTAGGTGATAAATTTTTTATTTTTTTAATATTTTTTTTTTCTAAATCTTCAATATTATAAATTTTGGCTACTTTATTTGAAGTTTTTGAAATACTACTTTCTTCAAAATCATTATAATCTTCTGACATTTTTAATTTTTTTTCTATTAAATAAGTTATTTATTTTAAATTTATAAATAAATAATTAAATATATAAATAAAAATAAATTTAAAATTAAATATATAATGTTATAAAATTTTAAATTTTAATTTTTTGGGGATTGGGGATTGGGGATTGGGGATTGGGGATTGGGCCCAATCCCCAATC
>JAEEGK010014803.1_pt1 | contig 17380 bp, 8 predicted proteins | sample 8958771 | NCBI WGS metagenome assembly JAEEGK01 (sample SAMN16246547, study PRJNA631951) | gut metagenome | biome: gut microbiome; feature: rumen; material: SC-attached | host: Bos | place: Iran: Karaj | collected 2018-10
CTTTTTTTTTTTTTTTTTTTTTTTTTTCTTCTTCTTTTTTTTTTTCTTTTTTTTCTTCTTGTCTTTTTTTTTCTAATTCTTCTTTTTCTTTTTTAATTCTTTCTCTTTCTAATCTTATTTTTTCTTCTTTTTCTTCTTGTAATTTCATTTTTTCATCATTTTTTTTTTTAATTTCTTCATTTTTATAATAATAATCAATCATATTTTTTATTTCACCTAATTGTTGTTTTTTCATTGCCTCTAATTTTTCCATTTCTTTTTGAATTGCAGAACTTTTATATTTTTTTTTACTATTTTCTTCATTATTATTATTATCATCATTGTTATTATTATTATTCTTTTTTTCATCTTCTAATATTTCTTTTCTTAATTTTTTGGCTTTTTCTATTTTTTCTTCTCTTCTCTTATTATAATGTTCAAATCTTAAATCTTTTATTTCTTGAGAACAGTTTTTTAATTCTGGATGCATTTCTATATATTTTTCTTTTGATAGTTTTTTTAACTTTTCTTCTAATATTCCTAATTGAGATAATGCAAATTGAGAATGAGGCGTTTGAACTCTTTCCCTTTTTGAATAATCCACTGTTTCCAAATTTTTTAGCTCTTCTTTTGATTCATTTTCTTCATCAGACATTTTTTTTTAATTTTTTTTTTCTAATTACAACAAGGAAGTTATTAAAAATTATTATTTATTTATTAGAAGTTAAATATTTCTTATATTAAAAAATTGCATATATTAACGGAATTAATATCCACACAATTAAATTAAAAAAAAAAATATTTTATTGTATAATTTTTTGAATGATAATTAATTAAATCATCATTTATTTCTTCTTTTCAATTCTATTTATTACTTTATAATTGTTTTCATCCATGAAATTATTTATAGTTTAAAATATATTCATATATAATATTAAAATATTTTGAAGTGATAAATTTTTAATCAATCTTTAATTAATTAAATATAAAATAAAAAAGATTTATTATCTTATCCTTGAGTAGTCAAATTTTCATCTTCTTTTTTTTTCCAATAATTAATAAAATCATTTAATATTTCTTCTCCTTCTTTAAAAGGAACTCCCTTAGACAAAGGTAATTTCAAAAATTCTATTTTTTCTTGAGATTTATTAATGAAATAAAAAACTGAATTTTCAGTATTATCTTCCATAATAATTTTCTCAATTAAATCTAAACTTAAATTAAATTTATTTTTAGAACAATTAACTTCAATATTATGAGTTTCTTTATTATAATAAATAAAAGATTTAGAAGAACAAACTCCAGACGAGCAAATACCAGTGACGACGAATCCGACCCATGCTATTATAGGAATTGGAAAACAAGCACCTCCAGTCACACCTGTTAAAAATCCTCCTACAGCAAAAAGAATAAAAAAAAATATTAAAAATATTATGTTTATTACTGATAAACCATTATTTCTTGTTTGAATCATTATTTTTTGTTGATTTTGTAAATTCATAAAATGATTTTCCTCGATGTAAAAATATCCATAATTATTTATGTGGTGATCTTTTATTGGGTTATTATTAATTTCGTTTTCAGAATAATTGTTTACGAAAATTGGTTCATTGATGTTTGGAGGAAATTCCATTTTTATTATTGATTTATTAATTTAGATCACATTTAATTTTCATAAAAAGGATTTAATTATTTAATTAACAATTATTAATTTACTATTTATAACTCATTAATATTTTTTTATTTTCATTCAAATTCATTATAATAATTTATGTGTGAATCACAAACAATTTTTTTCTTATTAAATTCTTTTTATTTTATGAAAATGTCTTAAATATTCTGATAATTAGTATTGTTGAAAACATCTTCAAGAATTTTTTCAAAATAAATGAAAAAAATATAATATAAGGAGGAATGTTTAAGAAAGTAAATATATTTCAGTATTTTTACATTAAAAAAAAAGTAATTATAATAATTAAAATAATGTTAATAATTTAAGTATAATCTAAATACATATTATCTAAAATTTATAAATGAAAAAATTTAATTATATAAATTAAAAGATAAAGAAAGATCTAATTCTTTACCATAATGAAAAAAAAGAAGAAAAAATAAATGAATTTGTATATTAAATTACTAAATAAAAGTTCTTGGTGATAATTATATTTACAAAATTAATTTAAATTAAATTAAATATTTATTTATATTTATAATAAATGATTTAAATAAAGTTTGTGTTCTAAATAATTTTTCGAATATGAGAAAAAAATAAATAATTTATGCTATAAATAATATTAAGATAGTTCAAATAATCATTGAAAGAATTTTTTTCCAAAATTATTGTTTTGAAATTTTAAATTTGCTAATAATTATGAAATTGTTTTTTATAATCATCTTTTCATAACAAGGGATAAAATATTTTTTAAATGATTATTTTATGAAAATTAAAATTAAAGGTAATAATAAAAAAAATGTAATATATCATACTTGATATAAATAATAAAAAGTTTATCATCCATAAATAATTATAATAAAATATTAAAAATTTTTATATTTAAATGAAAACTAATTATTTTAGGTGTTATATAAAAATTAACTAATTATTATTATTACATATAAAACAACTGAAAAAATAAAATATATTCATTATAATTAAAAAATAATTTCAAAACACTCAAAGTCGAAATTGTTTTTCTGAAGTTTTTGCCTTTTTATTTATCATATTATTTAACAGATTTAAAACATTATTAATTATTATTAAAATTAAATTTAAATTAACAAACAAAAATTTAATTTTTTAATTATTGTGAAATATGATTTATATTTTTGAATTTATATTTTTTTTATTTATTTTTATTGTTCATTATTTGTAACAATTATTAAAAGACCAATTACAATTAATATAATTAAAGTAACAAATACAATCTTAAATTTTTTACTTTCCCATAAATCATTGAATTTTGATTTTTTAAAATTTAAATTTTCGGAAGAACTCCTAATTTCAACAAATTTAGTTTCCAATCTATTTAAATCTTCGATACTGTTAGAAACGCTTTTTAAATCAGAATTATTATTTAATTTACTATCTTTTACCTCACTTTCAATTGTTTCAAATCTTGTTAAATTTCTATTTGAAGAAACTAAAATAGGATTTTTATTAAATTCAATAAATATTTTTTTTAATTCATTTTTGCCATAGTCATTCAAAGTATTTGTTTTATGATTTACTAATAAATAAATATTACAATTTTGAACTTCTTCAATAAAAGAAATTGCAATATTTTCATCTGTTGTTTTAGGTGTTATTATTAAATAAAATATATCTGTATTTTTTATTGTGAAATAGCATATCTCTTTATCTATTATTTTTTTTTGATGAATATTTTTTTTTATGTCATTTGTTAATATTATACTATCAAATATTACTTTGGATTTTTTATAACAATTTTCTATTTGTTTGTCTTTTTTTATTGGATATGTTCCTATTATTACTTTTTTATCAATATTTCCTAAAAAAATATATTTTATAAATTGATTCATTTTTTAATTTTTAAATATTTATTCCTGATTTTTAATACTATTTAAAAAAAATAGATATATATTATATGATATAAAAATGGATTTTGAAAAATTAATATTTGTAAAAGTTTATATAAATTATGGGAATGAATGGTTAATTCTTAAACATTTTATTATCATTGATTTTTCATATTAATAATTATTATTTGATTATTATAAATATAATATATTGTAAAATTTGTTTGGAATTAAATTAAATTTTAATATATTATATTTAAAATTTACAATCAATAGACTTATAAAATATTTCAAAAAATTCAAAAAAAAAATTACATATAAAAGAGCAACCTTAAAGCTTTTAAATTTGAAAATAAAACTTAATTATATTATAATTTTATTTAATTATTTTATATTCCAAATTTTTTTTTTAATAATAATGGATAATAACAAAATTTCGTTTAATCAAAAAAAATATAAAATTTTTAACGAAAAACTCTCTCAAAAAGAATATATAGAGTTATTAAGAAATTATAACAATTACAACTCAAAGGAAAAAATAAAAGAACAAAAAAATCAAAACATATCAATAGAAGAAATATCATCAAATACAAAAATAATCCAATTAAATAAAGGATTAAAAGCTTCAAACAGTACAATAACAATAAATGAAAAAAGAGAAAATACTCAAAGAGAAAATTTAAATTCTAAAACACCAGATAGAATGAAAACATTAAATAAAAATAGTTCAAATATTCAAAATATAAAAAATATATTTAAACATAATCGTTCACCTCCAATTTTAAATCACTTTGAAATAGGAGATTATTTAAAAAAAAAAATTGAAAATAATAAATATATAACTAATGAAAAAATTAAAGAAAAAGATGATATGAGTACTTTATCTACTTCTACTTTTTCTACTCCTGTTAAAAATGAAGAAAAAAGAGAAAATTTAATAAATAAAGCAAAAAAAAAATATCAAAAAAATATTATTGGAAAAGCTTCAATTACTCCTGAAAGAATTGTTAATATTAATAAAAAAAAATTTAATTTAAAAGATTCAATTTCTACTTCTGTTGATACTAAAAGAAATGAAAATAATGAAAAAAAATATCAAACTTTAAATATTGAAGATTTAATTATGATTGAAGATAAATTTAATAATATTTTGAAAAATGTGTATAATAAAAATTTTAAAGTTGTTTCTAAAATATGTTATGAATGGTGGAATTTTTATTTTAATTGTAGTTTGAAAGGAAATTGCGAATATTTATTTAATAATAAACAAATTAAAAGTTTAATAAATAATTATAATTCTTTATTATTAATTAGTATTATGATTGTATATGATTTATCATTTAAAGATGTATATTTTTATAAATGTTTAGATATGGTTAAAAATATTTTATTTCTCAATCAACAAAATTATTTAAATTTATGTCAATATCTCTTAACAAGAATAACAAAAGAATATTTAAGATCCAAATGGGTTGAGCAATTAAAAAATATAATAAATCAAAAGAAAAAAGAATTTAGTTCAAATGTGTTTCAAGAAATAGAAAAAAATTTATTGTCCTTACATAAATTAATAACTATTTTATTAATGACAATAAATTCTCATCGTCAAACATTAAATCCAAGAATAATGGAAGTTTTTTCAAATTATAATACTATAACATCAGATATAATAAATAAATATTTTATGACAAATATATTACATATTGACAATGAATCAGGTTCATTACTTTTTTCTTCTTTAAGGTCAAGTTTTCCAAAAACAAATAATTACATATTAAGCAATCCTCCAAACAAAAAATTAACATTAATATTAGATTTAGATGAAACTTTAATGTCCTTTGTATATACAAAAGAAAAAGTAGGACAAGGAATTTCTAGAATAAGACCTTTCTTATATAATTTTTTAAATTTAGTAAAAGAATATTATGAAATAATTATATTTACAGCATCTACTCAAATTTATGCTGACCCTATATTAGATGCTATTGAAGGAATAAAAGGACAATATTTTAATTATAGATTATATAGAAATCATTGTTGTATTCTTGATAATAATTTTGTTAAAGACATTAGTTTATTAGGAAGAGATTTATCTAAAACTATTATTGTTGATAATATGCAACAAAATTTTAAATTACAAAAAGAAAATGGAATTTTAATTTCAAGTTTTTGGGGTGAAGATATTAATGATAGAGCATTATTACAATTAGGGAGAATTTTGGTAAATATTGCTAAAGATATGATTTTTTGTAATTACAATAATGATATTAGGAATTTAATTTTTAAATATAAGGATGATATTGTTAAAAATGTTTCAATGGGGTAAATATTTTAAGTTTCTTTTATATTTATATTAGTTATTAATTGGAAATTAAATAAATAAAAATCTTTTAAATAAAGTTTTATTATATGAGGTTATTGATAGTATATTATAAAATTATATATTAATTAAAGTTGAAATAACTTTTTTTTTAATTTTTTTTTTGTTAAGACCAATATTATAATCTATAAAAATAAAAAAAATTATTATAATTTAATAAAAAAGAGTTTTGGGAGAAATTTTACATTTTCAATAATATATATTCAAAAAGATTTTGGGTGATATTTTAATTGGAATAATCAAAAATACTGATTCATTAATTATTCTATTTGAATTAATCTTCTAAAAAAACATTTGAAATAAAATCCAAATTTCCAAATTTATTTATTTTTTAATTTGAAATACTTAACATTAAAAATAATATGGATGAAATTCCTTTATTAATAAATGATATTGAAAATGATTATAAAAAATTAGGAAATGAATGTAAAAAAAAATATAATACAATAAGAGAAATAATTGATATTTCATTAAAAGCAATATTAAAATTAAAAAATTTAGAAAATGATGAAAAAAAATTTAAAAGTGAATTATCTGTTTCAATTGAAATTTTAATAAAACCAATAATGACAATAGTAGAAGGAAAACATGTAAAATTATATTTACAATCAATTGGAATTTTAAAAAAATTAGTAATATATAATTTAATTAGTAATAATGATTCGGGAAATATTATTAAATTTTTAAAAGATATTTTTGATAATTCAACAGAAGATATTCAATTAAAAGTATTAGAAACACTTCAATCAATCATTACTTCAAATCATATCAATTATAATCAAAGTAATGTTGATAATATTATGATAATTTGTTGTAAAACATTTTCTTTTAAAAATATAGAATTTAAAAATCCAGTTAAATTAATTTTTCAAATATTAATAAAAGGAATTTTTGAAAATCTAAATATAGAAACTGCAAATAATTTAATTAAAAATTTAATAGAAATTATAGAAGGAAAAAAAAAGGATTGGATAATACCTTCAATTTATTCTAAATGTTTAGGATTAGAATTAATTTCAAGAATAATAGAAAATTTCTCAGATTTATTTTTAAAAGAAGAAAAGTTAATTAAAACTGTGATAGAAGAAATTTCTCATATTTTAAAAAAAACATTAACAATAACAAATGAGCCTTTAATTGGAATAAAATGTTGTAGATGTTGTTTATTTATAGTTAAAAAATTGAACATATGTTATGATTTAATTGAACATATATTAAAATATGCAGAAAGAGATAATACTTTAACTTGGCAAAAAATAATAGGTTTAGAAGGTTTATGTGAAATCATAAGTGATCATAATCTACTTTTTAATTTATATTCAAATGATTTTCAAATATATGAAAACATATTAAATACATTAACAGATATAACTTATAAAAATTTTGTAATGAAGCCAAGAGTAAATGAAAATCCTCAAAGTCCAAATTTATCAATTCAAAATATTAAAAAAAATTCAAATAAAAAAATAAATGAATTTATTTTAAAAAATACAAAATATATTGATAATAATCAAATTATAAGTGAAGGTGAAAGTAATAATAATATAATAACAAGTCCATCTTATGCTTATAAATTATTAGTTGATTGTTATGTTCATTTAAAAGATTCCTTTATCAATATTATGGAAGAAAATGGTATTAAAGTTAATACAAATATAGATTCAAAAAAAGAAAATGAATTTAATGAAAAGCAAAATAAAATTAAAGAAATGCTAAATTATAAATATGTTGCCATTAAAGGTGCTTTAATTGGTTTAATTATTAATTCAAATGATGATGTTATTATTCAAACTTATTTAAATATTTTTCAAAGTTATATATCAATTTTTTCTACTGTAAATTTAAATCTTATAAGAGATGAATATTTAAATGATTTATGTAAATTAGCAATTCCAAATAATTTATCTAATTCATATGAAATAAAAGAAAAAAATATTTTAATCACAAGAGCAATTTTTAATATTGCACATTGTGTAAATTTATTAGATAGTAATTCTTGGATTTTATTAATTGAAACAATTCAAAATTTATACTATATATTAATTAACAGTGGAAATTATTTAGTTAAGATGAGTGATCAATTTAATATTGATATAATTATGAAAAATATTGAAATGAATATTAAAAAATATTCATATGATACTCCTTGTGATGAAATACATGAAATTATAAAAGAAAATGAAATAAATGTGAATTCCAATAATAATAGCGTTAATAATAATAATATAAATCCACTTCCTTCTCCAAGAAAAAATGATAGGAAAAAATTTAATCAAAAAATTCCATCTCCTGATAAAAATATTACTAATGAAGAAAGAGATAATATTAATATTTTATCAAATGTGGTTGACACATTATTTATTGATAGCAATACCTATGATGAAAATACATTAAAGGATATTTCAAAAGCTTTACATGATACCACTAAAAAATTAATAGAAAATTATAATAAAAATTCAATTAGAGATGAAAATCAAAACAATATAATGGATAATAATAATAATCATTCTACTTTAACTTTCTTAAATTTTAATTTGGTGAAAATTCTAGAATGTGGTGTTATAAATGTAAATAGAATCCATTTAATTTGGGATGATATCATAGATATAATTAATATTATAATAATGAATTCAAAATCATATTCAAATAATAATAAATTAACCAAATTTACAATTGATGCATTAACAATAATAATTATTTGGATTATTTTAAAATATAAAGCAAGCGAAGATAATAAAAATCCAGAAAATAATTTTTCAAAAATAAATTGGCAAAATACTGTTTTTAAACCAATAAATTTATATTTGAATCAAGAAAATAATATTTCATTTTTATTAAATAATTTAAATAGAATTTTACAAAATTGTGGAATTAATTTAAATAATAATGGTTGGAATTCGTTTATAAGTATTTTGGATAATATATTATTAAAAAAAAATAAATATGATTCAAATCAAATTGAAAATATTTTTAAATTAGTAGAACAAATTTTTAATGAATATTCTTCTTATTTAACAATATTTAACATTGATTCAATGTTAAATGTTCTAGAAAAATTTGCTTTAAATAAAGATAATAATAATATTTGTTATTCTGCCATTGCTTTATTTTGGCAATGTGCAGATTTAACAGAAAATTTTCAAAAAGGAAAAATAAATTTAACTCAAACACAAATTGAAATTTTTGAGAAATATTTACCAAATAAAGAAAAACAAGATGAATTTTTTAGTCAGGAATGGAAAAAAATTTTTAATGTATTAATTAATTTGAATAATGATAATAGATATGATATAAGAAAAAGTGGAATCAATGTGTTTGCCCAATTTTATGTGGCAAAAATAAATTCTTTGAATTGTTTAAAAATAAATAATTCTTTTGTAAGTATGAATATAATAAATGAAATATTTTTTGAAATTGCCAAAAAGAATATAAATAAATTTGTTGAAAATAATAAAAATTTACAAAATAATAATCAAAATACAAAAGAATTAGACGATACAATAATGATAACATTACAAGCAATTGGAAAGGTTGTTAAAAGTTTTATTGAAATAAATATATCAAATGAAGAAAGTTTAAAAGATAAATCTGAAATTTATAGAATATTTACTACAATGTGTTTGGAAATAATAAATTATTTAACTCCTGAAATTGGGATTAATGTTTTAAAAGTTTTATGTGAAATTAATGGAAGTGACCAAATTTTATTTTGTGAACATATGAATGAAGTATGGAATATTTTAGATAATATAAAAAACTTTATTTACCAAGAAGATTATATCCAAAAATATTCTTCTAGTATAATCAGTGGAAAATTAATATCTAATATAATAGAAGCACTAAAACAAATTTTTTCAAAAAGAAAAACTTTTAAAGATTATGAAAATCAATTGACAAAATTATGTGATTATATAGGTGATTTAATTTATCCAACATCATTAACAGAAGGAAATATAGTATATAAAAATCCTCAAAAAGTTTTAAGAGTAGAAAAAGAATTGTTTGATTTAATAGATCAATTAATAAAAATATCTGAAAAATCAGATATTAAAACATTAATAAATTTACTTTTAAAATATATAGAATTTAATCCTAAAAAAAGTCATACAGATGCATTATGTAGAAAATCCTTTGAATTAATAGAAAATATATATTCAAAATATAAAAATAATGATTATTTACTTAATGAAGTAATATTAATTATAATAGAGAAAATAAAACCAATTATATTATGTAGAACAAGCACTGAAGCAGTTTCAACTTTAATTACAAATACAAAAAAAAAAGAAAATAAATATTTATGGCATTTTCTTTCTTCAGAATTTATATTGAAAATAATACAAAAAATAATATTTTATTTAAAAAATAATATTTTATGGGAAAAAATAATTCAATTATTCAAAGAAATTTTCACACAAAGTGAAATAGGTTATAATATGATTGATAAATCATTTCAAGAAGATTTAATTAAATCATGTCAAGATATGGAAGTTGAAATAATAAATTTTATAGTTAATGTTTTATTACCAAATGCAATTTATATAGAAAATTCTCTTCAAACAAAATTATTATCTTTATTAGATATTGGTTCAAATATAGATTATAAAGAAAATTCAAATTCTTCTTTATCAATAAGCAAAATGTGTTTAAATAATTTATTTATTTTATGTAAATTTAAAAGTGAAGAAGATATAAAAAAAGAATTTGAAAAATTTTCATATGATGAAATTGATCAAAATGAAATGAAAGAAAGATTAGAACATTTTTTAAACACAAGAGTTAAAATTTCAAAAATGTGTACTCCAATATTATTAAAAAGATGTAAAGATACGATGAAAAAATATCTTGAAGATGAAATTAAAAGTGGAGCAATGCCTTTAAGTAGGAATAGAACTGAAGAAATCAAATTTATTTTAGAACATTTAAAAAATTTAGAAATTTTCCCTTATAGTAATTTCAATGAAAAAAATAATTTAAATAATTTTACTGATTCTATTAATAAAAGTAATAAAGGACATCTTTTTGTTTTACATAATATTTTAAGTGAATTTATTACTACTAAAGAAAATGATATTAAAATATTAGTCAAAGATATTTTTAAAATAATTTCTCATGAAATGGGTTATGATTATGAATAATTAGGAATAAGTGTTTTATCTTACTTATTATTTAAATAAAAATTGTATTTTAGACAAATATTTGAAATATTTATTTAATTTAAAATAATAAAAATTTTATTTATATTTATTAGTTATAAAAATATTATCAAATTTTTTTAAAAATTAAAATTCAAATAATTAATTAAAATATATATAAATACCCTTTTGAAAAATCATCATCAACTCAAGGAATTAAAAAGAATAACAATCATACTAATTTATAAATAAAATTATTTCTTGAAAATCAAAAAAATTCAATTAGAAAATATATAAATGTAAATTATACGAATAATAGAAATATTAAAAAAAATTGAGAAAATAAAAATTAACAATCTCAACAAAATTTTGATTTAATTCAAATAGTTCTACTAAGTGCAATAATATAAAACAATAATTGCATTTAAAAATAAATATTTTTTATTTATTTTTCTAAACAGGCAAAAAATTTGGATATTTATTTTTATATTATAAATATTTTTTGAATTAATACCAATAATAAAAATAAATCATTGATTTAATTTATCTTAATTCATTTTTATTTTATGATTTATCTCAAAATAAAATTGGAAAAATTTATAATTATGTAAAAAAAAAGAAAATAAACTAACATTAATTAAATAAAATAAGTTTTTTTTATTATTAATATAATAATAATATTTATATTAATTAATATAAAACATATTATAAAATATTTTACCAAAAAACTAAAATATATTACATTTTGTATTACTCAGATTATTATTATTTTTTTGATTTTTAATGTCAATAATACTTTGATTACTTTGAATATTATTATTATTTTGAAATAAAGAAAACATTCCATTAGAAATAAAAGAGACTAATTCAGTATTTTCACAATCATTTAAATTTTTTAACAAAAGTTCTGAATGAATAGAATTTTGCTCTAAGGAATCAATTTTATTAGTCATACTTTTAGTTAATAATTCAAAATCTTTATTAATATTATCATTTAAATTATGATTAACATTTCCAGTTGGAATAATAATATTTGATTTTTCTTTCATTTCTTCATCAAAAATATCACAACTACATTCATTTTTATCATCTAAATTAATTATTGTTGTTTGAGAATTTTTAGAAAAATCATCTTGAGAAAATTCAATATTTGAATGTAATTCACTCATTTTATTATGATTACAATTATTATTTGAAATAGAATCTTCTTTTTCAACTAATTCTTCTATTTCTTTAAATTTATTATTTATACAATCTAATAAAATTTTATAAGTTTGAATTCTTTGATTAGAAGATATAATAATTTCATTGTTAATTTCTTCAATATTATTTTCTTTTTCTTTTATATTAAAAATTGAAAAATTATCATTTTCACAATCTAACATATCTGCACTTATTATATTAAATTTAGTTGATGAACTTGTTGCTGTATGTAAAATATTTGAATTATGGCTTTTCATATTTTTAATAAAATTTAATTTTAATTTTAATTCTTTTAATTCTGCCATTTGCTCCGGTGAAGAAATTTTTCTTTGTTGCTTTTCATTTATATTTAATAATGTTTTAAAAGTATATATTGAATCTAAAATTTCAGAATTTTCATTTTCTTTATTTTCTTTTTCTATTATTTTTTTATCAAATGTTTTTTTATTACTTTCATATAAACTTTTTTTTCTTATAATATTCTTATTTTCAATTTCTTTTTCTTTTTCTTTTTCTCTTTCCTTATTTATAAATTTATTTACTTTAATACTTTTAATTTTATCTGATTGATTTTTATCTTTGATTATTATACTTGATTTCTTACTGTCTGAGCTTTTGAGCATTAAATTTTTTTTAATATTAGAATTGGAATTATCATTTTTCTCTTTTTCCTTTTTAGAATTATCCATATAATTTTTATGCACAATATTATAATATCTATTTTGTAAATCAATAGAAACTTGTTTTCTTTTTTTTTTATTTTCTACATTTTTAGATAACACTATTGGAGTTTTATTATTTACACCATTTTTAATTAAATTTTTATTTGAAATTGTTTTTTTAATTAAATAAGTCTCTGAATTTTGATTTGTTCTACAATTAAAATTAGAATAATATGATTCTTGAGTATTTATTCTTTTTACACTTGTTGGTAAAGCTGTTGTGAACAAATGTTTATGCTGATTATTATTTTTTTCTGTTTCTGTAGATGTTAATAAAGGCTTATATTTTAGTTTTTGAAAATGTTTTTTCGCTTTAGAAACTTTTTGTTTTTTATTATTATTATTTTTTGTTTGTTCATCTTTTTCAGTTTGTAATTTAGCTTTCATTTAATTTTTTATTTTTTAATTAAATATTATTTGTCTTTTTTTAAATTTTTAAATTTTTTTAATTTCATAAAAGATTAAAATAAGTAATTTATAATATTTTATTATATTTTCATATCAAAAATTTACAATAATTTATGTATTTTAAAAAATTAATTATTTTTCCTTAATTTGTTATATTTGTTATTTCATCAAATTTTATATTTTTATTTTTGATTTCTTAAACTTGATTTTTAAATTTAATCTTGTTTTTACATATTCATCTAAAATTAATTTATAATATTTATAAGATTGACATCATTATTTTTTTGAGGAATTTATACAATTGATAAAATTATATTATATTTACTAATGAAATAACTGATTAATATTTCCATTTAAACTATTAAAAGGTGACATACTATTTATATTACTATTATTATTTGAATTATTAACTTGATTTAAAAATTTACTTTCTAGATATTTTTGTTTAATTTTAGAAACATGTTCTTTTAAAATTTCATATAAAATTTTAGGTTGAAACACAACATCAGTTTGATAATCAGAAATACTAATATTATTGAAACTATTACCTTCTTTAATTTTTTCATCTAATAAAAATAACAATTCTTCACTATTATAATTTCCTAAAATTTTACCATCTCTCATTAAAAACCAATTTTTTTCTATTAAATTTTTTTTAACAATCAAAGCAGGATTTTCAAGAAAAACAGTAGGATTATAATATTTACTATCAGTAGTAAAATCATTCATCATAGGATCTTCTTCTTCATTTTCTTCATTATTAAAATTAATTTTATTATTATTATTATTAGCACCTTCAATATTACTATTATTATTATTATTATTGTTTAAACTAAAATTCATATTCATATTCATATTTATCATAGGATTTCTTTGATTATTATTTGGAATATAAAATCCTTTTATTTGATTTTGTAAATTTTGCATTTGTATATAATTTAAATATTGTTGTTGTTGTAAGAAATATAATTGCAATTGTGCTTGTTGAGCTTGTTGTTGTTGTATTTGATATCTTAATTGTAAATTTTGTAATTGTAAATTTTGATTTATATTATTTACATTTAAATTATTATTATACATCAAATTATTTTTTTTTTTATTTTTATTGAAATTACTATTAAAAGAAAAATTATTATTAAAAATATTATTATTAGAATTATTATTATATTTATCAAAGAAATTATTATTAAAGTTTTCATTTTGATTTTCAGTTTTTTTTTCATCTGATTTTAAAAAGCTTTCCAATTGTTCAAATATATTACCATTTTTATTCTCATCGAATTTTAAAATTTCTTCTGTTTCATTCTTATCATTATTATCAATTTTATTATCTACATTTAAAGTCTGTAATATTTTATTATTATAAACATCTACTTTTTCTCTTTTATCAATTTCTTTTTCTGCTTTTTCTTTTAAATCTTTTGGAATTTCTTGAAAAGTTATTCTAGTCGTATAATTATTAACATCATCGTTTTCCCATTCTGGTTCTTCTTCATCATCATATTGTTCTTCATTCATTTTTGATTGAGGTATTATTTTTTTTTCTGGGATTTTATTTGATAAATTGAATTCTATAGTTTCATTTTTTTTAAATTCTTTTTCTTCTTTTTTTTCTTCATTTTTATTCAAATCAATCATGACATTTAAATTATTATTATCATTTGGATTATTATTTGTTTCAAATATATTATCAGGGGATAATTTACTTAAAATAAAGCCATCTTCAAAATCTCCTTCAGGAATATATTTTTTTAAAGGTTTCATATATTTATTGTTTTGATTTTTATAATTATTATTTTTTCCACTGACTCTTTTTTCTGAATTAAAATTTTTATTTCCAATGAAAAAGCTTTCATCTTTTCCAATTGTATCACAAGGATTATAAAATTGCTTATATCTTGGTCTTAAAATAAATCTCATTCTTGGAAATTTATTAAAATAATTTCTATCAGCCCCTTCATAACAATCATTTTTATTGAAAGTTTTATTGAAAATTATCAAATCTGGAATTGCAGATTTATTACTTATAATATACCTACTAAAAATTCCTGTATTTTCATATAACTTTTTCCAAGGTTCAACAAAAAAAAATTTATCTAATGAATTTTGAATAAAATCATCTAATTCTCTAAATTTTGTAAAATGAAGTTTTGATTTATAATTATAGAATTTTGACATTTAATGTGTTTTTTAAAAAATTTTTCTATTTTAAGAATAATAATAATTATATAATAGAATAAAAATATTTATATATAATATTTCATTGCACATTATTCTCACAAATAAATTTTGATTTATTTGATTTATTAAGAATCAAAATATTAGATACAAATAATTCTCTTAATGAAAGTGATCTTTTGGATTATAATATATTATACTGGTAAATTTACTTCTTACTCTAATAGTAATATTACTTTTTATATAATTATCACTTTCTTTACAATTACTAAAAATATGATTTAAATAAATATGAGATGGAGATTTAATTTCTTTAAAACATACTTTAATTAAATTATTTTTCATTTTATCATAAACAAACTTTTTTTCTCCTATATTACCAAAATTACATAAATTAATAGGAGAAAAATAAGATTGAGGTAATTTTGGTGGTTCGACATTTAAAAAGTCTCTTTCAGGATAATAAATCCCATAATATTTTTTCATTTGTTCTTCTAAATTAATATTATTACTGTTATTATTAAAATCAAAATTACCTTTTTTCTCATTTATATTCTTTTTATTTTGTTTTTCTAAAATTTTCTTATTAAATTCAATAGTATTATCCAAATAATTATTAGTATTACCATTTGTATCAGTCACAGTTTTATAATAATTAGAACATTTCCAAACATTATCAACAATAAATTTAAATTGATATTCTCCTTTAGGTAAATATAATAATACTTCATAAAAATTATTGTTTTTATTTTTTAACATAGAAAATTGCCTTGACCAACCACAAAAAGATCCAGTAATAACAATATTATTTCCCCCTTCTTTCCATTGAAATAAAGTAGGAATTTTTATTTCATTTGATATATTATCATTATTATTTTCATTTTTCTCACTATTATCATTTAATGATGTTGTATCTGTTTTCACTCCTTTATATGATGATTTATCATTTAAATAATTTGATGAAATGAAATCTAAATCTTTTTCTACATTTTTTCTTTTGGTTTTTTTACTAGGACTATTCTTATTTAAGGAACTTGATGAACTGTGCTGACTTCCCATTGTTTATTATTTGAATAATATATTAATAAATGTTTTTTTAGTATTTTATGCTTTTATTTTTACGATTAATAATTTATTTTTCAGTGGTTGGATATTTAGATTTTATTTATTTTTATTTTGAAACTTAGTTTTTTTTTAGTTTTTTCATTAATCAAATTAAATAGATTATATTCTATGTAAAAAATGTAAAAAAATTTAATCACAAAACTTATTTTTTATTTTTTATGAATTTATAAACCTTTAAATAAATAAAAATATAAAAAATATTTATTAACAAAAAATGAATCAAAAAAGTTCTTTTTCATATTGTTTTGATGATGAATTAGATAGAGTTTATGATGATTTAAAAATTTTTATTTAAATACAGAAATAGCCTTATCCTCAGTATGAATAAATGCAAAAACAATCAAAGGAAATTATTTTGACCAAAAAGGAGCCATAATTAGTAGGTAGTGAAAAAAAGTTTGATTTTAAAATTAATATTAAAAATGCTAGATCATGACCATTATATAAATATTATAAATAAATTAACTAATTTAGATAAACTCCAATAGAAACTAATTTATAAATAAATTTTATTTGCATTTATGTGAGAAAAAAACTATTATATTTTATGAATATTATTTTATCAATAATTATTTTTTATATTTAAAGATTTATTGACTAATAAAGATTTTAATAATATCTGTAATAATGATAAAGATTATTGAAAAAAAAATTTTAAAGGATTGGAATTTTCAAAAGAACTTTTTATTAATACTTCTATTATTATATTAATA
>JAEEGK010014804.1_pt1 | contig 17380 bp, 15 predicted proteins | sample 8958771 | NCBI WGS metagenome assembly JAEEGK01 (sample SAMN16246547, study PRJNA631951) | gut metagenome | biome: gut microbiome; feature: rumen; material: SC-attached | host: Bos | place: Iran: Karaj | collected 2018-10
TTTCGGTAGTGCGCCCAAGACGGTGCTACTCGACAAGACCAAGCCCTATCATTTCAAGAAAATCAGCTATACCAAACGCGATATTCACAAGTATCTCAACAATGTCCTGCAAATGGAAGCTGTGGCCTGCAAGGACTGGCTTACCAACAAGGTAGACCGTTCTGTGACGGGTCGTGTGGCACAGCAACAATGCGTGGGCGAGATCCAGTTGCCTTTGAGCAACCTCGGTATCAGTGCCTTGGACTATAATGGCAAGCGCGGTATCGCCACGGCCTTGGGTCACGCCCCGATTGCGGGTCTCATCGACCCTGCTGCTGCTTCGCGCCTTTCGGTTTCCGAGGCTCTGACCAACATCCTCTGGGCACCGATTGAAGGCAACCTTGAAGGGGTCTCATTGAGTGCCAATTGGATGTGGCCTGCCAAGCAGGAAGGGGAGACCGCTCGACTCTATGAGGCCGTGAAGGCCTTGAGCGACTATTGCGTCGCTTTGGGCATCAATGTGCCAACAGGCAAGGATAGCCTCTCCATGACGCAGAAATATCCTGATGGTGAGAAAGTTGCGGCTCCTGGAACGGTCATCGTTTCCGCTGCGGGCGAGGTTTCCAACATTCATCAGGTGGTGCGTCCCGTGATGAAGGCCGACGAGAACACAGAACTCCTTTACATCGACTTCTCGAAAGACGGCTTCGAACTCGGTGGTAGCAGCTTTGCCCAAAGTATCGGTGCTATTGGTCAGGTCGTGCCCGACGTGAAGAGCGTGAACTACTTCAAGAAGTGCTTCAATGCTATCCAGAAACTCATTGAGAGTAACTTGATTTTGGCTGGTCACGACGTGTCAGCAGGCGGTTTGATTACCACTTTGCTGGAGATGAACTTTGCCAATACCACTTACGGCATGAACCTCGACTTGAAGGCTTTCGACAAAGACGACTTGATGGCCGTGCTGTTCTGCGAGAAGCCTTCTGTGGTCATCCAAGTTTCCAACGACGGCATTGCCAACCGCATGTTGCGCGAACTGGGCATTGCCTTCAAAATGATTGGCAAGCCCATGGCCAAACGGCAAATCGTCATTGCCCACAGTGAACATAAATATGTATTTGAGATAGATGAGTTGCGTGACACTTGGTTCAAGTCGTCCTACCTGCTTGACCGTAAACAGAGCGGGCCACGCAAGGCGATGGAACGTTTTATGAATTACAAGAAACAGTATCTGCACTACAGCTTTGGACGCAACTTCACTGGTTCGGCAGCAAGTCTCGGCATTGATATGCATCGCCGCAAACCTACGGGCATCAACGCGGCCATCATCCGCGAGAAAGGCTGCCAGTGCGACCGTGAGATGGCTTACGCTCTTTATCTCGCCGGCTTCGACGTAAAAGATGTCACCATGACCGACCTTGCTACGGGTCGCGAGGACCTCAAGGACGTGAACATGATTGCCTTCGTGGGTGGCTTTTCCAACTCCGATGTGCTTGGCTCGGCCAAAGGCTGGGCGGGTGCTTTCCTCTATAACAAGAAAGCCAAGAAAGCCCTCGACGACTTCTACGCCCGTGAGGACACGTTGAGCCTTGGCGTGTGCAACGGCTGCCAACTGATGATGGAACTTGGCCTGCTCTATCCCGACCATGAAGAGCACCCCGTGATGATGCACAACGACTCGCACAAGTTCGAGTCGGGCTTCCTCAACGTGGAGATTGCCCAAAACGAGAGCGTGATGCTCAAGTCGCTGTCGGGCAGAAGATTAGGCGTTTGGATTGCCCACGGCGAGGGCCGCTTCTACTTCCCGTATTTCCGCGACAAGTACAAAATCGTGATGAACTACGGCCAAGACGAATACCCTGGCAACCCCAACGGCAGCGACTGGTCCACGGCAGGCATCTGCTCCAACGATGGTCGCCATCTCGCCATGATGCCTCACCTCGAAAGAGCCTTCCTGCCCTGGCAGTGGGCCTTCTATCCCGACAACCGCAAAAACGATGAAGTTTCGCCATGGATGGAGGCGTTTGTGAATGCCCGGAAGTGGGTGGAGGAGAATAGGAAGTAATTGTTTAGGCGGCGTGTGCTGGATGTAAAACATTATAACTCTACTGCTCCAGCGCCGATATTGATATAAGGAATACCTTGCTCTTTAGCCTGATGCATCCACCGTTCTGCCAAATAATTCGGTACGGAACCGTCAATGAGAAGCATTTCGGCGTCATAACCATTCACAATCATTTGGATATTAGGCTTTTGCTTTCCTTTTACTAGAAGATAATCTACAGGTAGACGATAAGACAGACTATCACTGAACTGGTTTTCATCCCATAATGCCACCAGTTTTCCGTTGAAAGAAACGAGGTTTTGTCGTTTGCGCAAATTTTTACTCTCGAAATCTTCATCGAGGTTGACCACTTGAGGATGTGGCGAGAGATGTCGTTTCGCCCAAGCCCCTTTCAAACTATAGTCAATGGTGGATTCATCGGACATCAAAGTGCTGTCAACCAATAGGATATGTTGGTTTCCAGCAATGAAATCAATGGCTGTGTGTTTGCGGAGGCTATAGAAAGTGATGCCCGTTTGGTGGTCGGTAGAGTAAGTTCTCACCGTTAGCGAGATCATGAAAAGCAGCAAGACTGATAGCATGCCAATCAGCATTTTACGCTTTCTCGTGACAACGGATACGAGCAGAAAAAGGAACGACACAAGTAATGTGAAAAATTCAAACTCGCTGATATACAATCCTTTGATAATGGAAAAGGGTAACTGCTCCACCCATGATGCAAAGGCGTTCATCGCATACACCGCACCCCAAACCAAATACCCGATAAATATGTTGAGGTAAGGAATCCATGACACCATAAGCAGCACCATGCCGCTGATGACGACAACAAACGAAATCGGTGTCATGAACAGGTTGCTGAGCCAAAAATAGGTGGTGAACTGGTTGAAATAGAACAGAGTAAACGGAATTGTGGCTATTTGTGCAGCAAGCGACACCGCCGTGATTTCCCATACTTTGTCCAATAGTTTGTTTTTCACATAGAAAAGGCTGTAGATGGGGCGTTGCAACACTACAATACCCATGACGGCTGCATACGATAGTTGGAATCCAATCTCAAACAGGTTGTTCGGGTTAATGCAAAGCAGGATAAACGCAGAGGCTGCCAATGAATTGATGATGAAGCCTTTGCGATTAAGCATCTCGCCGATAATGACGAAACTGATCATCAAAGAAGCACGGAGGACGGAAGGCGTGAGACCAGCAATAAGGGCATAGAACCATATCATGGCGAGCAGTAAGATGTGCTTAAGCATCTTCTGCCATTTCTTTCGGTTGAGAAAACCGAGCAAAGCCGAGGCTAAAAGGTAGATGATGCCGACATGCATTCCTGACACACAGAGGATGTGCATCGAGCCGGCAGCCACGTAGTTCTTGCGCACATCATCGGCGAGGCTGTCATCGTAACCCAAGAGGATGGCCGCCGCCACGCCAAACTCATCGTTGTTCAAGCCACAACGCTGCAGCGAAGATAACAAAATGTCGCGGAAGCGGTAGGAGAAGGCATAAATCGGATTGACTCTAGAGGTCTGTAAATCAACCCAGTCTGCATCTTTCAAAAAGACTTGTCCCGTGATACCCTTGCGATAGAGATAGGCGCGATAATCGAACTCGGCGGGGTTTTTCGGGCCTTGCACCTCATTTACTGGCGCATCGATGGCGATGAGGTTGCCATAGCGCAGGGCAAAAGCAGTGTCAGTCTTCTGGAAATAGGCCATCACCTTGCCCGTCACAGCTCTTGAAGGTAGGCTGTCGCCAAACTGATATTCCAATTGTAGCGGCACACGGATATTGTTGTCCCGTACAGTTGGATAATCGTAAATTCTCGCCACATAGTATTTTGCATCGCCTTCAAAGTTGCGGTAATAGGTCTTTTGTGTCTCGGCTTCGTGTACATAGGTCAGCGCATAGCCCCCGTGGAAAAGATAGCAACCCATGATGAAGCCGAAGAGCCAATTGAGTCGGATGGTCTTCAGCGTGATGCTCGTCAACAAGGCCAAACCGAACAAGAAGAGCATGATGAGCAGTACATCGATGAACGGAAGACGGAATGAAACGACAATTGTGGCAAACCATATTCCCAAAGTCATGGGAATCAACATTCTAACAAATGGGTATTTGCTCCAGTCGGCCATGGGTCAAAGGGGGGTTATCGTTTATAAGGTTTCTGGTCGAAGTCGCAGGCATCGGCAGCGGGTTTTTGGAAAGGCACCAATAGTGTCAACCGGGCTTCCACATTTTGAAGATGGCGTTGGCCAAGTTTCTCTTGTCCGATGTCGCCCCAGCCTTGGAACATGACCATTTCATTGATTTCGCCTTGAGAGAAGCTGTTAATTGCATTGGCGCCATACCCGAGGTCGAATTTCACAAAAAGGTGCATTAGTCTTGTCTTCAATCGGCTACAAAAACCAATGCCCGCAATCGCACCAAGATCGAAAGGATGTATCATGGCACGGGTTATCTCGCCCTCAAAAATCAAGGGGGGTAAGTCATAGTTGTCGTAAGTGCGCTCCCAGCAGTATCTTCCGTTCGTCCAAAGACAGACACGAGGAGCGACATAGACGTATGGCTTAAGAAGTGCCCCGTCTCCAAAATACCAAATAAAGGGAACGCGCAGCTCTATGCCTTTCAATGTAATACCATAGTCCACTCGGGCAAAAGTCGTAGTGGAATAGCTGGTCAGAAACTCGGTGGCAAAAGCCACCTTGTCACCTCGTATCACGTAGGAGACATCCGCCCCCACTGAAAAGCGGCTCATCGTGTTCCATTCGGCTACGAGACCAAGAGATGGGGCAAACATGGGAACCATCTTCGACTTCGTCACAGCACTATAAACCATATCGTTGGCGGCATAACTCCCCGTTAAGCCCAAACTAAAAACCTTCTCTTGGGCTGTTTTTTTCTTCAAGGGCTTGGCGAACTGGGCCTGCACCGTCACGACAGCCAACAAACCGAATAATATCAAAAACAATTGTTTTCTCATGGCGTTATCGGTGTTGTGGGTTAAATAAAGTATCGTCGAACCAAGAGCAAGCCTCTGCCATGCCATCCCAGTCCTTGAAAACAAAGATGGAATTCGCTGGATATGCCATAGGTGGAACTACGGAGTCGTTGTATCTCAAAATCTTATAGCCATACCTAAAATCCTTGATGCCATGGTCGGTACGTGTCCCTGACATCAGCACAGCGTGTTCGGGTGAGCCTTCCGTTTGGGGAGCTTCATAATAATATATGGTGAAATCGTTTCCCCGTCCCGTCAGATAGACGGGTGAAACCAGCCGGCAATGGGTCTCTTCTGAATTCATGCTGATGTAATTGGCCACTTGGAGGTACTGTTGCGTCAGCTTATGATAATAGATGATGGGCGAAAGCCCCCCGACTTGTGGTGCGTAGGGCGGCTGAAGATTAGTAGCCACAAACTCATGCTGCGACTTGAACTCCAAATCCACTCTAGGGGGCTGGTCGCCAAAATAGACATGATTCTCTCCAAACATGAGTAAAAGGTCCTCGGGGAGGTAGTCTATGATAAATGGAATCTCCTGCGGGTCGTTGACAAGCACTGTGGTATCGCCCTCTTTTAGACACGATGACAACGACAGCATGGCTGCTATTATCCAAACACAATGTTTCAATCGTTCTCTTAACATAACTTCCTTTTTTTATCGTTTCAGTATCACTTTTCGAGCCACTCTCTTTTCTTCGCCCATCAATACGAAATAATACAAGCCTTCGCCCAAATTCGGCATGAGATACGTCATCTCTCTTCCTCGACTGGGTTCAACAGGAAATGCATCAATCTTCTGGCCCATAGCATCAAAGATTCTCACCTCGAAACGGCCTTCCAAACCGTCAAAACGCAAAATCAATTGTCCTGTTGTGGGATTAGGGAATACTTCAAAGCACTCGTTTTTCTGGTTGTCGTCCACACCATAATAGGATGTCTGTATGAAAAAAGTCTCGTGAATCGAGTCGCAGTTGTTGATGGCCGTGGCATGAAGCATGACTGGTTCCAAGAGGAAGGTATAGATGAGCAAAGTACATGTCTCACCTTTGCCATGTGGTATTAGTTTCCAATTCGGACAGTCAATTTGCCAGATCACCGTGTCCAATTGTGTTTCTGGATTGGCGAGCTGGATGGCGTATGCGTTCTCACTGGCGTAAAACTCGCTGCCTCCGATGGGCCAATGGTTGCCGGTTATTTCAAAATGAGGGGTGAGGCCGACAATGTCAACTTTCAAGTACACAGCACTGTCGCAGCCATAGATGTTGGTGCCTTGGTATTGGTAAATGAACGATTGCCCATACACATTGCCATCCACTTCAAGGGAGTCACAGGCTACAAAGGTTTCTTCAAGAAGGTACGGCTCACCCACATGTACGGCGATATGCATGGTGTCGTTGACAGGTTCCAAAGTCACATTATTGTATCCCGTAATAAATGCTTTAGCAATATATTCACCCGTTTGCGTATAACGATGCGAAGTTTCCATGCCTTGTTCCGTTTGCCCGTCATCGAAAACCCAATCCACACGTTCTATGGTGTAGTTGGCCACCACACGCATTTCAATCTCGTCATCCTTGCAGAGATAAATGCCCTTGTGATAAGAACCGCTCCACAACCCATTGACATAAAGCTTCCCGCTCAATTTCAGTACGTTGGAGCCTATACAATAGGCATATCCTCTTGCTTCGCCAAAACCATAGACGTGTGCTATCAGGCCTGACTCACACGACAGATGATGCATACCAGAAGCGATTTCCTTTCTGATGAAACAGAATTCATTAGTTCCTGCAACAGGATGAAATTCAGCCCCATTGATTCGCTCCCCGTCGATGAAAACGTCGTTGACATTCGATTGATGGACGATGATGTTGACATAGTGATGCTCGATGAAAGCATTTTGGTGTTCGCTATTGAAAGTACAGAACGTCACCTCTTGGATTCGCTGCTCGATGGGAGGAATCCATACCATGGAAGGATCGCCTTGCCGTGAGATTGATGGGTCAAACGGGTCTTCCCAACTCGTGTGATAAAGGAAGACAATGCTTGGTTCGGTAGTCTCGATGAAACAAGAACCGTCGGTGGCGAGCAGATCAAATTCATAGGAGTCGCCATATCCGATGATGGCGATTTCTTCGCCGTTCCAATAAATGGCGTTGTCGTCAGCCGAAGAGGTGACTTTCACGATGTCGCGAGGCTTTCCTTCCGAAGAGGTAATCACAAAACGTCGTCCCCATGAGTCAACGGGCATAGTCTGCTCGAAGATATGGTCGCGACCGTTGGGCGATTCTTCGGGGATGCGGGTGATGGTATTGCCATTGAATACGGCAATTTTCTTGCCGTTGCGGGCGAAGATGGTACTTCCAGAAAAGTCACGCCATTCCGAGTTGTTGTTCGACCTGACGAAATAAGTCTGACCCGCCGACATAGACACTACAAAGGGAACGCCAGCACCATGGCCTTTCAATGTGGCCACCGAAGGTGTTATCTCCACCTCGGTATCGTCTTCAACCGCCACAATCAAAAACGAGCTGGTTTCCTTTGGGCCGCTGTTGAAATTGTCGGTTTTTGACTGCTGTCCTGACTGGATGAAATATTCGGAACCGAGGCTCTCCACTGGAAGGACGAAAGAAGCGTCAAAGGAATAGATGGCTATGTTGCTGATGAAGACAGAGACCGTGTCGGTTGTCGTCAACACGATGGCTTTCCTGTCTAATACCTCCTCATTGCCCTCATTATAGGCCCACGATTCAGGAATGGTGACAAAGGAGACGCCATCATCCTCCACAGAGAAAGTGATGACATTCGCTGGATTGCCAGTACACCTGATGACGCCTGTGCAGGCTCGTTTCGCGCTGACCATAACCGTGTTTTCAACCCATTCAGGGTAATAGTTGTTATAATACTTGTATCCGTTTTGCATGAAAGAGATAAAAAACTCCTTGCCTTGAGAGGAGTTTTGTGCCGTCACTCCGAGTACAACGCAGAGCAGAAGCAGTAACAACGTGGCAATCTTTTTCATGGCATTACAAGTTTATTGTTTCCTATACTTTTTCATATTCTGCTCGAAGGCACAAGCGTCTTTCAAAGGCTTACGTAAGGGAATGAAAAGGGTCAGTCTAGCCTCTAGATTTTGCAGATGGCGTTTGCCGAGTTTCTCATGATGGATGTCGCCCCATCCATGGAATACAAATGGGATATCGCCGCCATTGGCCGCGTTGACTTCCGCATCCGAGAAGTTGCTGAACAGGCTGATGCCATAGTTTACGTCGAATTTCACGAAAAACTGGATTTGTCCAGCCTTTATTCGGCTGCATAGTCCAAGGCCGCCCACCATGCTGATGTCGTATGGCTTGATGGTGCTTCGGTCGACGGCATGGGTATAGACTACGGGCAGGTAGCTATCGTTGTCGTAGGTTCGTTCCCAGCGGATGCTGTCGCCCAACCAAATGCTGACACGCGGTGCGAGGTAGACGTATGGCTTTATCGTTTCACTATAGCCTAAATATAGCGTCACGGGTACACGCAACTCTATGCCTTTCAGCGACATTTCGTGGTTAACATGAGCCGAGGTGGTCGTACTGTAATCGGTCAGGAACACCGTTGAAGTGGACTCCTTGGTGCCGCGCATGACGTAGGAAACGTCAAGCCCCACAGCGAGAGGTTGCATTGTGTTGTATTCCATGGCGAGGCCGAAAGTGGGAGCCATATATACATGAAATTCACCAGCATCCATAGCTGTGTAAATCATGTCGTTGGCGGCATAGCTTCCCGTAAGCCCTATGCTCCAATGGCTTTTATTGCCGTAGCTTGAGTTCCTTGCCTTCAGCGGTTTGGCAAATTGAGCCTGAAGGGGCAACACAGCTATCAAGCACAAGACGAGTATGATATTGTATCTTTTCATAAAGCACTGGTTTAGGGTTCCAACAATGATTCATTAAACCAATTTTCCTTTTCGGCGAGGCCGTCATGGTCCTTGAAGATGAAAATGGAGCCAGCGGGATAGACCGTGGGTGGCACGAGACTGTCGTTGTAGCGTACAATTTTGTAGCCGTAAGTGAAATCGCGTATGCCAGTCGAGGTCAACGTTCCCGAAAACAGAGCGGCGTGGACGGGGCGACCGTCAGTGTCGGGTTCCTCGAAATAATAGGCCGTAAAACGGTTGCCATAACCTGTCAGATAGACAGGTGACAGCAAGTGGCACACGGTTTCTTCTGAACTCATGCTGTAATAATCAGCGATTTGCAGATATTGTTGGTTAATCTTGTGGTAATGCCTAACGGGGGTGATGGTACCAACCGGTGGCGCGAAAGGCGGCTCAAGACTTGTGGCCACATACTCGTGGTTGGACACAAACTCCATGTCGACTGCGGGAGGTTGGTCGCCGAAGTTGACGTTGGACTCGCCAAACATCTGCAATAGGTCTTCAGGCAAGTAATCCGTTATCAATGGAATATCCTGTGGGTCATTGAGCAGAATCGACGAATGGTCACCTTCCTTGAGACAGGAGCTAAAAGCCGTCAAAGCCAAAAGCATCACAGCCAAAAGCAGTTTTGACAGTCGTTTTTCATTTAAGTGTTTCATATTTCATTTCGTTGTTTTTCAATATTTATCGCAAAATTGATAGTTTTTTTGTCATCGTTGCATTGTTGTTTTTCAGAACGATATAATAGAGTCCGCTACCCGATGCTGGCATACTGTAATTTAATTCTTTATGGGTATCAATATCGACGGTAAATGTGTCAATTCGCTGTCCCAGGGAGTTGTAAACATGAAACTCGGCCTGACCTTCAAGGCTTCCGAAATGCATAGTCACTTCGCCTGTGGAAGGATTTGGAGCAATTTGAAAATCAGCGGATTCCATCGGTTCTGGAAGGTCAAAATAAGTGGTTTGGATGGCAAACGAGTGTTGCACCGTGTCGCATTGGTTGATGGCGGTGGCATGGAGCAAGATTGGTGTTTCCGAAAGGGAATGGACATAGAGGCTGCAACTCATTCCTCGACCATGTGGCTCTACGCGCCAATGTGGACAATCGACCGACCAAATTACCGTATCTATTTGTGTACGAGTATCTTGAAATTATATATTGTAATCGTAAATTCCGATATGCGTTTCGCTGCCGCCGATGACCAACGACTCGCCCTCAATCTCAAATTCGGGCGTGAAATTGAGGTCAAGATGCAAGAAAAAGGAACTGTCGCAACCGAACACATTTGTTCCAATTCGCTCGTAATAGCCTGATTCCCTGTACTCAACACCATAATAATTGAAGGAATCCTCGTTGCAGAATGAATGTCTCTCGTCGTGGATTTCAGACTCACCTAAATGGATGACGACGGATTTAGTTTCCGTAACGGGCTGCTGGTTGAAAGGATTGATGCCTTCTATCTATACAATTACCTCATAATCACTAATTTCTGAATAGACATGGTTGATTTTGATTCCTTGTCCTTGCAGACTGTCGCCAAAACTCCACTGCACTTTATTAATTAGATAGTTTGCCTCCACCTCGAAGCGCAGCGTGTCGCCGATGCAAGCGTAGTAGCCATTCTTCAGCAACTCGCTCGGTGTTTCGTTGACGTAAAGCTGGCTGCGCAAATCGATTACATTAGACCCCATGCAATAGGCGTAGCCTTTCACCTCTCCAAAACCGTAGACGTGGCCCGCCAATCCCATTCGACAGCGCAAATGGTGAATGCCAGGCGCAATCCATTTCCGCATAAAATAATAGTTGTGGTTGCCATGTACGGGTTGGAATCGTGATGGATCAACCAACTCATTGTCAAGATAGACATGCCGAATGTCTTTTCTTTCGACGACAACATTGATGTAATGGTTGTCGATGGGTGCTGAACCGTGGTCAAAGGTACAGAAAGTTATTTCGTCAATTTTCAACTCTACGGGAGGAATCCATACCATAGATGGGTCGCCTTGCTCATTGTTTGATGGCTCCAAAACATCGCGATAGGTGGTATTATAAAGGTATACCATGCTGGGTTCGGTAGTCTCAAGGTAGCATGAGCCATCAGTACCAAGAAGGTCGAAAAGAAAGGATTCGCCCGTGTTGAGTTGCGCTATTCGGTGGCCGTTTTTGCGAATGGTGTTGTCGTCGGCCGATGAAATGATTTTCACAAAATCGCGGGCACGGCCGTTGGATGTGGTCACTGCGAAATGTCGTCCCCAGGCGAAGGTGGGCAGGGCTTGTTCGAAGATGTGGTCCAAGCCGCCGTTGCTAATGTCGGGAATGGTGGTCAAAGTGTTGCCATTGAACACGGCGATTTTCTTCCCGTCGGTAGCTTTTATTTTCGAACCGGAGAGGTCATGCGAGCCTTCACCATATTCCGACCGCACCGAATAAGTCTGGCCAGCGTCCAAAGTGACGGTAAAAGTCTGTCCCGCCAGATGACCGCCAATAGTCTTTACTGATGGCGTAATCTCGATTCGGGTATTGTCTTCGGTAGCCACCACAAGAAACGCACTCGTGAACTTGTCGCGGATTTCCTCATGGATGATTCTTGACTGGGCATCAGTCTGCACAATGTATTCAGCCCCAAGGCTTTCAATGGGCAAGGTAAACGTGGCATCAAATGAGTTTTGGGCGCAACTGGCTGTGTACACCGAAACCGTGTCTGTCGTAACCAAATATAAGCCTTTGTCGGCTACAATTTCGTCCTCTTCATTGCTACCCTCTTCTTCTGGGATGCTGACAAACTTTACCCGTGCCGATTCGACCGAAAAGTGCTCTGTCCATCCCGTGCGGGGATTGGTTATCGTACCCGAACAATTACGTTTCGCACTAATCATCACGCAGTTATGAACCCATCCTCCGTACATATTGTACTTATAGCCGTTCTGCATGAAAGAGAGCCAAAACTCGCGACCTTGCGTGGAATTTTGCGCTGCAGCGGAAAGCGAGAAAAACACCATAATGAAAATGAAGAAACGTTTCATGCCATGCCTCCTAGCTATTGGATGATGAGTTTGCTGGTCACGCATCGGTTGCTATCTGTCACGCGAAGGAAATACAACCCTTTTCGGTAATCTTTCAAATTGAATGTCAATGATTTTTCAACTTCACAATTCTGTATCAGTACTGGTCGGCCTTGACTGTCGAAAATTTCAACCTTCACCTTGTTTTGCCAACCCTCGAGATGAAGCGAAAACGCACCGTTTGTAGGATTGGGAAGTATGGAAACGCTTTCATTCTCAACATTTTCTCCAATTTCGAAATAAGAGGTCTGTATGGAAAAATTTTGCTCAATACTACCACAAGCATTAATGGCAGTGGCGTGAAGCTCGACAGGGGTTTCAAGGAACGTGTAAATATAGAGGGTGCAAGTTTCGCCACGACCATGTGGCACGAAGCGCCAGTTCTCGCAGTCGACCGACCATAGCACCGTGTCAATATGGGCCAAAGGATTGTCTAAAGCAATCGCGTATTCATTAACGCTGATGTAGGTCTCGCTGCCGCCGATGGGCCAGTGGTTGCCTACAATTTCAAATTCAGGTGTATAACCTAAAGTGAGGGTCAGATCAATAATACTGTCGCAACCCGCTGCCGTGGTGAGGTGTTCCTCGTAATGTCCACTTTCGGTATATTCAACCCCAAGCCAGGAGAAGGAATTACAGGTGTCAACAACACGCTGATAGATGATGCTTTCGTTGACGACAACTTCGATATAGGTAGTATCGCTGAATTGTCCATCGCGACTGATGACACAACCATACGTCCCCGACATGTCAAGAGTTGCATTGGGGCGTATAGGATTCTGCTCATTTGAGGTCCAATTGCTGCCCATTTGAAACCAGCGGAATGCATCGCCCAAAGACCCATTGGCATAGAAATGCAAGTCACCGCCTATGCAAGCTGGATCTTCGTAGCTTACCAATGGTGGCAAAATGTTGCAGTCGGTGGTGGCATCGCCCGATGTCTTGCTGAAATGGATGTCGCAAGTTCGGTTGGAATAGTTGGTAATCAGTAAGATATAGTATTCTCCTTCTTGCGCGCCACGGATTTGGCAAGTTTCGTTCCAATTGGTCGAGTAACTGCACGAAACCACTTTTTGCCTTGTTAAACCCGAAGGACAAGGTTCGGTAGGATTGTCGAAAGGTCCCCAGCAGCAAAAGTCGATGTCGACGCTTGGGGTGCTGTACATATAGATGTCCATGTCGCCTGGGTCGAGGATGCGCATGTAATACCATGCGGGATTGGGGCGGGTGCCAAGGCAAGCATAATACGGTCCCTGTTCGCCAATACCGGCGTCTACGCCAGCGGGAAAATCATAGAGGCCGTTATCGGTACAAAACGGGTCGGAGTTAGCGCATAGGCTGTTCTGCGCATTGGCTTTGGCATTTTCGTGTTTTACCAGAGCGGCAACGATTTCTTCCGGCAATACCTTGCGCCATGACTCACACAAGTCACCCAACTCCAATTTCGGCAACAATTTGTAATCACGGAACTCTTTGGTTTTTAGGAAAATAAAGTCCTTAATGTCGGCATCATCGCAGAGACTGCTAACCATGACAGCACCTTGCTCGTCCAAGCCCAAGTTGAAAGACTCTTCCTCGTAAATTGAATAAGCACAGAACAAAGTATGCTCATAACTGTCGAAATCACATAATTGGTCAAGTTGCTGGGCTTTAAGTTGTTGTGGGGCAAAAAATGTGATTAGCGTGATGGCAATCAAAAACGGTATGATGGTTTTATGTTTCATTGGCGAGAAGTTTTATGTCAGGTTGCGCCGCAAATATAAGAAAATTGGATTAAACAGGACAAATTATTCGGCAAAATGTGCTTTTTTTGGTTTAAAAAAGAAAATAATTCCAAAGCCGCCCCTTTATTGTCGTCTCAAATAGGTAACGATGAATGTGGCAGCTTTCTCCGATGCGCCCGCGTTGCCCAACCGCTCACGCAACTCGTCATAATCCTCTAACATCTGCTGTTGCCGTTTGCCGTTTCGAAGGATATCGGACAATCCTTCGGCAATGTTAGCTTTGTTCATATCCCTTTGTATCAGCTCTTTCACCACTTCCTTGTCCATAACAAGGTTGACCAACGAAATGTATTTCACTTTGATAAGCCAGCGGGCGATGAGGTAGCTCGACCAGTTGGCCTTGTAGCACACCACCTCTGGCACGGTGAATAAGGCCGTTTCGAGTGTTGCCGTCCCCGAAGTAACCACCGCTGCACTTGAGTTTTGCAATAATTCGTAGGTTTGGTCCATGACGAGGAAAACGTCACTGTTGCCTATCATTTTCTTGTAATACTCTTTCCCGAGAGATGACACGCCTGCTATAACGAATTGGTAATCAGGGAAATCAGGTATGACACTTAACATTACGGGTAACATTCGCTTTACCTCTTGCTTGCGGCTGCCAGGCAACAAGGCGATGATCTCACGCTTTTCGCCAAGGCTGTTTTGGCGGAGGAAAATATAGCGGTTGGCGATGCCGAACTTGGCTAATTCGTCCAAGAGCGGGTTGCCAACGTAGGTTACATCGATGCCGCAGTTCTTGTAAAACTCCTCTTCGAAGGGGAAGATGACCAACATTTTGTCGACGGTCTTCTTGATTTTCTTCACGCGGCGGCGTTTCCAAGCCCATACCTGCGGCGAGATATAGTAGAACACCTTGAACCCCTGTTCGTGTGCGAAGTCGGCAATGCGCAGGTTGAAACCTGGATAATCAACCAAGATAATTGCATCAGGCTGATAATCAATAATATCTTTTTTGCATTGGGTGATGTTGTTCAACACCTTTCGTAAGTTGACCGCTACCTCAATAAAACCCATATAAGCCGTTTGGCGGTAGTGTTTCACCAACTCTACGCCTTGTTTTCGCATCAAGTCGCCGCCCCAACCTCGGAATTGGGCGCGTTTGTCCTTACGCATGATTTCGGCTACAAGGTTGGAAGCATGAAGGTCACCCGAAGCCTCACCTGCTATGATATAGTATTTCATTGGATGACAAATTATTAAACAAGAAAGAACACCAACAACATGCCCACTATTGTAACCGCCAATACACCTCGCCCCATCTTGTCAAGGTTCCATTTCACAAGCATCATCCTGAACAGGACAACCCCAGGGATAAAAGCCAAAAGATATGGAGCGCGGACAGAAAACGCGCCCAACGACTCCCATTTGATGAGGCTCAATAGTAGGAAAAAAAGCCCAAAACTAGCCGCTCCAATCAACAATCCCAACCAAAAGTTATCTTTGATTTTCATGGTTTTACATTTAAGAGTTCATAGTTTTTCATCGGTTCGAGGCAATGGCGTGCCGTCCAGTCGAAGCAGGTGGGTACCACGGAAACATAATTGTTTTGCAAGGCCCAAAGGTCGGTGTCGGGTGTGATGTCATTGCTCTCAAAAGTGCCTTCGAGGTCATAGAATTGTTCCCCGTTTTCATCGTATTGCTCCTTGAAATACTCCACCCAGCGACAAGCCGCCTGTCGGCACACACGGATGCCTTTCATCGGCTCCTTGCTACGTTTGGGGAAGTTCACATTAAGGCAAACACCTTTGGGCAAACCTTCTTTTAGTACCTTTTTCGTGATTTCGAGGATGGCCGTATCGAGATGGTCGAAGTCGGCCTCGGGGTCAAGGCTGAAGAGGCTGTAACCGATGGCAGTGAGGCCGTTCATGCAGGCTTCGATGACCGCACCTATCGTGCCAGAATAGACCACCGTCGTGGCCGCGTTCATCCCATGGTTGATGCCAGAGACCACTAAATCTGGCGGTTGCACCATCAGTTTCTGATAGCCTAACTTTACGCAGTCGACGGGCGTACCGTTGCAGCGATATTCCATGAAGCCTTCCTCCTCGTGCACGAGGTGCACATAAATCCTTTCACGGATGGTGCACGAATGGCTCTTGGCCGACATCACCTCATCGGTGGAGATAAGTACCACATCGCCAAGAGTACGCATCAGCGTGACCAGCTTGCGCAGGCCTTTGGCGGCATAACCGTCGTCGTTGGTAATCAATATTTTATGGCGATTTTTATCCATTTTACAGCATTATGCCGCAAAGATAGAAAAAATCTCAAAAAGTTTTCAAGCATTGATACAATTTTCGTGTCGGCAGGCCCATGACATTATAAAATGAACCTTCCAAACCGCTAATACCCACATAACCAATCCACTCTTGAATCCCGTAGGCTCCCGCCTTGTCGAAGGGGCGATAATGCTCGATGTAATAGTCGATTTCTTCGGCATCAAGTTCAGCGAAGGTCACATCCGAGCTCACCGCAAATGACTCGCATTTTTTTGCCGAGCGCACCGTGACACCCGTCACCACACGGTGAGTCTTGCCAGAAAGCATACGCAGCATCCTGACGGCATCTTCCTTATCCTTCGGCTTGCCTAATATCTCGCCTTCGCAAATCACGACGGTGTCGGAGGTGATGAGCAGGTAATCGGAAGGCAGTTCCCTATCGTTGTAATTCAACGATTTAATCCCACTGAGGTATTTCGGCACTTCTTCCAAGGGTTTGCCTTCGGGATAAACCTCAATGGTGTCTTTGGTCAGCACCATGAAATCGATGCCCATGTCGCGCAACAGTTCCTGCCGTCGGGGGGACTTGGAGGCCAAGACTACTTGGTATTTTTTCAAATTGGAGAGCATAATAATTAAGTTGTGATTTGAACTCAAAACGCCGCCGCAATCTTTCTGATAGACCTCAACCTGCTGACAAAACTTTGATTCCGCTGTGCAGTAATCATATCATATCGTGTCTGCATGGCCAAAAGCGGCTCGGCATCAATATCCAGTGCGGCACTGATGAGCAAGGCCAGCTCGGTGTTGAGCGAACGCTTGCCGTTGAGCACTTCATTTAGTTGAGTATATGAAACGCCAATCTGCGCCGCCAGCGCCCTTTGCGAAATGCCGCAATACTCTATCTCATCCTTAATCACCTCACCAGGATGGGTCGGCTCGAAAGGTTCCATTTTGTTTGCTTCCAATGTCTTCATAATCTTTTTTATTGATAATGATTACTTAAATCCGTGATATTACAAATTGTTGTGATGATTTCATTGTCTTGCATAATTTCCTCAAACTCAATTCGATATTGGTCATTTACTCTCACAGAAGACGAACCTGCCTTATCTCCAACCAACTTCTCATAATGCAATGAATTATACTTCACTAATGACAAAATATTAGGAGAGTTTATCATCAAATCCACCACTTTTTTGTACTTCTTGACCACCTGCGGTTGATAGCGGTGCTTTTTGTCTCCGCTATCGCCTTTTTCATACAAATTACCAAGGTATTCTTTGTCGAACAAAACCTTCATTCACTCTATTTTTGATGCTGCAAAAATAAACAAAGTTT
>JAEEGK010014807.1_pt1 | contig 17379 bp, 14 predicted proteins | sample 8958771 | NCBI WGS metagenome assembly JAEEGK01 (sample SAMN16246547, study PRJNA631951) | gut metagenome | biome: gut microbiome; feature: rumen; material: SC-attached | host: Bos | place: Iran: Karaj | collected 2018-10
AAATACAAATTCAAAGAGGTACAACTGATAGAATTTTGAACTACTACTTACCTATCAGAAGCACTCCCCTTCCCCTCCTTCTCTTCCCGCATCGCTCCCCTTGACCCCAAAGCGACCTTCTCCCTTTTTTCTCCCTTTTAAAGGTAGCAAAAAGGGAGAAGGTCTGCGGAAGGTCAACCTCAGTTATAGGGAAGCAGAAGGAGGTCAAGGGGTCGATGCAAAGCATCACAAACACAAATTCTCTCACATTACACATTTTTCCTCACTTTTTGCCCCTAATGTGTTGCAACATTGCAAATTAGTTCGTATCTTTGCCCCATCAATGAGCCACAGTGGTGGGACTACTCTTTGATTTTACGATTTACAAAAGACGCTACAACGTCGTTATCTTCATCATAGAAATCTCGCAAGTTTCGTCAAGGAAGGTAATGCAACGGTTCGAGTGTCCATGTTTGGTGTATGTTCATGCATCATCTATATCCTATTGATATAGATTTGCATCATCATACGTTATGACGTGGGCTTTCCGTTGCTTACCTCTTGACAGGGCAATGCGAGAGCCTCTATGATGGGTAAGCAACCTAGTGGAAGCTCCCGTCTTTTTTTGTGCGTACTACTAAGCCGAGTTTGGAGCAAGGAGGCAATATTAAGCAATGAAAACTTCATCAAAAATCGTTTATTTAGTAATTGGTCTAGCTATAGCGCCAATCATTCTAAACATTTTAATCGGTTTTGAGCATCCTCATAATATTCAAGTTGTTGGAGATGCTACTGATTGGCTCAATTTTTATGGAGGATATTTAGGCTCAGCTATAGCCGTTATTGGAGCTTTGTATGTCTGTAAAGTGACTATAAATAATGAACGTCAGAATCAGGCTAATTCTTTGTTCTATACGGAAATACTTGGGATACAAAATGAATTAGCCAAACGATTTGAGTCTTTTTATCCCGAAGAACTACTATTGGATTCTCCCTTTAGAGAATTTCTCCATTCATCATTCCCTTCGTCTCAGGCAATAGACAAAGAGGAAAATAGACTACATACCCTATATTGCAAGTGTCATGGTTTAAGATATTCCGCGAGCTTTTTATATTATGATGAGAGCTCATCAGAATCTAAAGAATTTGCTACTAAGTATAGGAATATGATGGATTTTGCAATTAAAACCATTGACTATCAAATCAGCTCGCTTGATAACAATAACAGCGCCAATTGGCCCAATAATGTACAAAATGTCAATAATATGATTGACCAATTGCTGCAATACAATCAAGATGCGATAGTTTCGGCACATAAATACGTAGAAACTCTAATCAAAGTATTAAATCAAAAACAAGAGGAAGAATATAAAAATTGATTTTTTTCTATAAATTCTTAACAACGATAAATTAAGTTAATATGAAATATTCTTTACATTCATTTTTGCTTGCAGCATTTTTTATGCTGTTTTGCCAATCTCTTTCAGCCTATGATTTTAAAGTGGATGGGATTTGCTACAAAATCTTGTCTGACACAACCGCTGAAGTGACATATAAATCGTATAATAAGGATGCTTATGGTGCTAGTTGTTATAATGGAAATGATGTTCATGGAGCTATTGTGATACCATCGACAGTTACTTATTCAGGGAAAAGCTATAGTGTTACTGGAATAGGAAATGGGGCTTTCCGTAGTAGTAATAGCGGCCCTACCAGTATAGAGATTCCCAATAGTGTAACATACATAGGTGAATATGCTTTTTACAACTGTTTAAGTTTAACTGATATTTATAATCCGTCTGGTTTGTATATTGGACAGTATGCCTTTTGTAGTTGTGCAAAATTGTCGAATATTTCCAATCCCATTGGTGGTTGTGGAAAGAATGCATTCCAGTCTTGCCATAAATTGAAAAAAGTATACTTTGAAAAGGGCGGTATTGGCGAGTATGCATTCTCTGATTGCCCAGAACTGATTTTTGTAAATATACCCTATGGTGCGAGAACTATTGGAACATGTGCATTCAGAGGTTGCAACTTTACTAGTATCATCATCCCAAACAGTGTTCAAAGTATTGGAATTGGTGCATTTCGAAACTGTTCAAATCTTAAAAAAGTCATATTTGAAGACGGCGATAATAGCATTGAATTCCCCTCTAATGGTGTAGACCAAGCTGCGTTTGGAGCAGAAAGCCCCATTGATACAATTTATGTAGGAAGACCTTTGTATGGTAAATACGACACATATTGCAAGGAGTTTGATCAAATGGTCGTTCCTGAACTTATTTTTGGTAAATATGTTACTAATTGGGGATTATTACTAAATAAAATTAGTGGGATTTCGAATTTAACTGTTGCTAATTCTACATTCCTTAGTACTCTTAATAAGAAAACGCTGTGGAGTCGTATTTCTGACATTAAGAAACTAGTCCTTGATTGCGATATCCCAGACGTTTTGACAGAAGAAGAACGATATCTTGCAGATTTTCAAGGGGACGAAATTGTAATAGGTGACAGTGCTAAAAAAATCGGCAAATACGCTTTCTATAATATGTTGAATTTGAAGAAAATCACATTAGGAAGCAATGTCAACAAGATTGGCTCTTATGCATTTACTGGTTGTTCAAATTTGTCTGAAATGTATTGTAATTCAGCAACACCAGCAGTTTGTGCTTCTACCGCTTTTGACGAAGATACTAAATTGTTCTGTGATGTGTTTGTGCCCGAAGGAAGTCTTGCTCAATATCAGGCTGCAAATCAGTGGAAAGAATTTCGTTCTATAGGAAGCAATCCTTATATAGTACAGAAACATCATCTCATTTATAAATTAGATGGCGCAGTGTATCAAACCTTAGAAATGGAAGAGGGGGCTATAATTACCGCTATTGATGCTCCTACCCAAGAAGGTTATACTTTCAGTGGATGGACGGGGTTCCCAACTGACATGCTCATGCCAGACCATGACTTGATAATTTCTGGCACATTCACCAAAACTATCTCTATAGGGACAACTTACAGCATAGCAGATGCAGACGTTTTCTCTTCAGGAGGAACCGTTGTCTATGACGAATTAACCTATTTCCGCACCTTCTCCAACACCCATTGGCAGGCGCTCTATGTGCCATTCTCTATTCCTGTCGATTCTTTGCGCAAATATGGCTTGCAGGTGGCAGAGTTGAACGATACGCATCAGTGGGACTTCAATGGCGATGGCGTTGCCGACAGTACGCGTGTCGAGTTCTTTACTCTGACATCGGGCAACACGGAGGCCAACAATCCTTACTTGATTCGGGCTACGGAGCCAACCACTTTGTCGTTGACATTGAAGGATATAGAGGTCCAGGCCGCCGAGGAGAACAGCATCGAATGTTCTTCGACCAAGCAGAAGTTCACTTTCGTGGGTACCTACACGGGCGTGAGTGGTGCCGACATGTACGACAACAATTACTACGGCATGTCGGGCGGTGGCTTGAAGCGCGTGTCGAACAACACCGTCTCGCTCAAACCACAACGTTGGTACATGAAGATTGAGAACAAGAACGGTAGCCCCGTAACTTACTATGCTCCAAGCATCCGCTTCATTGTGGATGGCATAGAGGACGAAGCAGAAACCTCGGATTTGGTCCTGCCTACGGTTGACTCGGACCTGTCTGCCCCAATGTATAGTATCGAAGGCATCCGTCAGACATCGACCCAGTTGCAACCAGGTCTGTACTTGCGTCAGGGCAAAAAAATCGTAATACGTTAAACCAATGAAAAGCCGATATGTTACACCCACGTTCGTCGTGGTGCAATTAGCCACGGACGGCATCATCTGCCAGTCGTATGGCACTATCCCTGTGGGTGGTCGTACCGACTCGCTGGACGATCCGTCGGTAGGCACCATCTCTACAGGTGGCTGGGCAGATGAATTGGATGCTCCTGCTGCACGAGGCAGTTGGGACGAGTATGAACAACATGGAGCAAGATGACAACAGGGTCTCTTGTTGATACTAAAAGAATTAGGCAGTACCGAGACATCGTCGATACTGCCTTAATTCTTTTTATAGCTGCCCGATAAAAGTTAGATATACTCGAGATTCTCATACAATAACAATAAAAAAGGGCGGTCGATGGCACAGCAAGACAGATTTAGAGCGGTTTTAACATTTTCAACCACTTTCAACCCAAGAAAGGCTCTATTTTATGCACATTTGCAATAGTATTGTGCAAATATTAACATTTTTTAAGACACACATTCCGCCATGATGGTGCCATTTAAGGAAATTTTAACTTTTTTTCTTTGTCATCTTATGGGAAATATGTATCTTTGCGCCATCGAAAAAGAGGTCGGAAAATCGCCTCTGACAAACTTAAAATAATCCATCAGCGAATGAGTAATCCTCAGCTCCTTTGGGCCGACGACGAGATTGACTTGCTCAAGCCCCATATCATGTTCCTACAGCAGAAGGGATATGACGTGACGACTGTCACCAACGGACAGGATGCACTCGACCAGGTGCGACAGAAGACCTTCGACCTCGTCTTCTTGGACGAGAATATGCCGGGCATCACGGGATTGGAGACCTTGCAAGGCATCAAGGAGATTCAACCCTCCCTACCGGTCATCATGGTGACCAAGAGCGAGGAGGAGAACATCATGGATCAGGCCATCGGTGGTAAGATTGCCGACTACCTTATCAAGCCGGTCCTGCCCTCGCAGATGCTGATGAGCATCAAGAAGAACCTTCACGCGCGTACCATTACACAGCAGCAACAGACTTCGGGTTACCAGCAGGAATTCGGCAAATTGTCGATGGCTATCAGCGACGCCCAGAGTTTCGAGGATTGGGTTGAGACCTACCGTCGCCTGGTCTTCTGGGAACTGGAGTTGAGCGACAGCGAGGATGCAGGACTGAGTCAGATGCTGATGATGCAGAAGGAGGAGGCCAATGCCCAGTTCGCCAAGTTTGTCAAGAAGAACTACGAGAAATGGATGAAGGGCGACGACCAGCCGCTGCTTTCGACCGACATCTTCAAGGCCAAGATTCTGCCCGCCCTGGACAACGACGAAAAAGTGTTCCTCGTCGTCATCGACAACTTCCGTCTGGACCAGTGGCGCACCATCCAGCCCTTGCTGTCGGAATACTTCAACTGCCAGGAGGAGGTCTATTGTTCCATCCTCCCCACGGCAACGCAATATGCGCGCAACGCCATCTTCTCGGGACTGATGCCAGACAAGATTGCCGAGATGTTCCCCGAACTGTGGGTCGATGAGGACTCCGAGGAGGGCAAGAACCTGAACGAAGCGCCCCTCATACAGACGCAGTTGGACCGCTATCGCAAGCACTACACCTTCTCCTATCACAAGGTGAACGAGTCGCGCTACTGCGAGGGGTTGGTGGGCCGATTGAAGAGCCTGAACCAATATCCACTTAACGTGGTGGTGCTCAACTTCATCGACATGCTCAGCCACGCGCGCACCGACATCAAGGTGGTGAACGAACTGGCGCGCACCGAGTCGGCCTATCGGGCATTGACCAAGACCTGGATGGAGCACTCCTCGACGCTCGACCTCTTCCGCCGTATTGCCGAGATGGGTTACAAGGTCATCCTCACGACCGACCATGGCACTATCCGTGTCGATAATGCGGTCAAGATTATCGGCGACAAGAACGTCAACACCAACCTGCGCTACAAGTTGGGCAAGAACCTCAACCACCAGAGCAAGTCGCTCTACGAGATTACGCGCCCCAAGGACTTCGGGTTGCCCCGTCCTGACCTATCGACGACGTATGTGTTTGCCACGGGCCACGACTTCCTGGCCTACCCGAACAACTACAACTATTACGTTCAGTACTACAAGGACACCTTCCAGCACGGAGGCATATCGATGGAAGAAATGCTGATTCCGTTGATTACCCTCGACCCTAAATAGTTTCAATTTTTCTCAACAAATAATTTTATACCTATATGGTACTTAAAAACCTCTACAATGAATCCTTTAATATGGAACCGAGACTAAATGCTGTTTTTGAAAAAAGTATAAAAGAGCATTGGGATCTTCCTGCTTTTTCCAACTTCCAGGGGGAGACTTTCACTTACGGTGAAGTCGCTCAGCAGATTGCGAAGTACCACCAGATGTGGAAAGAGGCTGGTTATGAACCAGGTTTCCGTGTAGCCATCTGGGGCAGGAACAGTGCTCAGTGGAATATCGCGTTGCTCGCTGCATTCACTTATGGTGCCGTTGCTGTACCATTGCTCTACGAGTTCACCCCCGAGATGGTGAAGCGCTTGGTCGAGCACTCCGAGAGCAAGGTGGTGCTTACCAACGATACGTTGGTCACACTGAAGGATTGTCCTAAGGTAAAGCCATCCGACATTCACTATTACAAGCATCAGCCCGATGACTTGATATTGATCAACTACACCTCTGGTACGACGTCCGATTCGAAGGGTGTCATGATTCCGGAACGAGCCCTGTGGAGCAACATGGCATTTGCCGAGCAGGAACTGTGCGACATGAAGACCGGCATGAAGATTGTCTCTCTGTTGCCAACTGCCCACATGTACGGACAGTCGTTCGAGGTGCTCTACGAGTTCTGCATCGGTATGCACATCACCTCTATCACCACGGCTCTCTCTGCCCCTGTCATCATGAAGGCGCTCAAGGAGGTGAAGCCAAACCTGGTGGTTGTCGTACCTATGCTCATCGAGAAGATTGTCCGCAAGGGCATCCTGACCAAGTACAACAACATCAAGGTGAAGATGCTCCGCAAGTTGCCAATGATCCGCAACACCATCAACCGCAAGTTCCGCGACGGCCTGATGGAGGCCTTGGGTGGCAATGTCTATGAGGTCATCATCGGTGGCGCTGCCCTCAACGCCGAGGTCGAAGCCATCCTGCGCGAAATCAAGTTCCCTTACACCGTCGGCTACGGCATGACCGAGTGTGCTCCAATTATGGCATACGCCGACTGGAAGGACTTCGAGCGCAACTCTTGTGGCAAGTGCGTGCCTCGCATGGAACTCAAGATTGATAGCGAAGACCCAGAGAACGTACCAGGCGAAATCCTCACCCGTGGCATGAACGTCATGCTGGGTTACTACAAGAACGAGGAGGCTACCAAGAAAGCCATCGACGAGGAGGGTTGGTTGCACTCGGGCGACATGGGTGTCATCGATGCTGTCGGCAACCTCTTTATCCGTGGCCGTATCAAGAACATGCTGTTGAGCGGTTCGGGTCAGAACATCTACCCAGAAGAGATTGAAGCCAAGGTCAACAGTCTCCCATTCGCCATCGAGAGTGTCGTCGTCATGCGCGACCACCGTCTGGTAGCTCTTGTCTATCCCGACCGCGACGCTGCCAAGCAGGCAGGTCTCATCAACGATGCCGAGATTCTCAAGTCGTTCGAGTCGGAGCGCAAGGGGTTGAACAAGAACTTCCCTTCTTACTCGCACGTAGCCGCTTTCGAGCTGGTAGAGAAAGAGTTCGAGAAGACTCCGAAGAAGTCTATCCGCCGCTTCCTCTATAAGTAATGAAGGGTTAAGGGTTAAAGGTTAAGGGTTAAAGGTTAACGCCCCCCCCCTTAGCATCGGCCAAACACTATGAACGAAAAAGAATCAGCCAAACGCTCGAACCTGTTGAAGTTTGAAGCTACGATGCTGTTCACACAAATCAAGAACCAGCTGGAAACTTCCCGCTGGTTCTTCTTTGATGAAGCCCGTCGTCAGAACTTCTCCCTACGTCTGTCGCAGAGCATCTCCCCCTTTCGAGCCACATTCTATTTCCGCCTGGTCCATTGCGGCATCCTCTACGATGCCTATCTGGAGCGCGAAGCCCATATCGGCGAAGTGGGCGACGACATGTGGATGCTCTCCTTTCCCAGCATTGAGGGAAAGACGCAGGCGGCCCTCTTGCGCGACCACCTCTCCGCCCTGAGGACCAAGGGGTTCGACATCCCGAACGGCGAAGAATACCTCAACCGCCAGATGAACTTTTCGTTGGGACTCTTTGCCTCCTGCCTGATGTCGGTCGAAGTACGTTTCCCTCTGCACACGCCCCCGTTTGCCGCTTTCTGTCAAGTCATGGATCACTTGGAGTCGTTCGATGACCATCGTCCCACCAACTATTCGTCCCTCGAAGCGGCCACCGTCCGCAACGAAGAAGACACCCCCGACATCTTGTTCGGAGATTGGCAGACATGGAAATAGGCTAAATGGCTCTACGAGCCGCTAATGGTGCTTTGCACGCTAATAGCCTTCGGCGCTAACAGAGCAAGAAGATTTTTCAATTTTCATCTTTCACTTTTCAATTTTCATTTTCATTCGTCCGTTTGTCCCCTCAGCTAAAGCTTCGTCTTCTCGCTGAACGATTATCAATCGTTCTATTCGCTGCGAGGACCCAAGCGAAGCGATAACTCCTGCTCACTCCAATTAACTCCAGACATCGACAAAACTCTATCGTCATGAAACTCAAAGGATATATCTTTGCCGCCCTCTCGGCAGCAGCGTATGGCACCAACCCCATCTTTGCCAAACCGCTATATGCCGATGGCATGAACCCCGATTCGGTGCTGTTGTTCCGTTACGTATTTGCTGTGGCAGTACTTATCGGAATGATGCTCTACAACGGCATGAAACAGGGCAAGTCGATGCGCGAGACGTTCTCCGTCAGTCGTCACAACCTGCCACAACTCTTCCTGTTAGGTTTCATGATGGCACTGAGTTCCTTGACCCTCTTTGTCAGCTACAACTATATCCCCGTGGGCATAGCATCGACCCTGCTTTTCGTCTATCCCATCCTGACGGCGCTCATCATGACCCTGTGTTTCCACGAGCGATTGTCGTGGCTTGTGGTGCTCAGCCTCGGCATTGCCTGTGGCGGCATCGCCTTGCTTTGCCCGATGGAGGAAGGAGGCATCTCCCTGAGCGGCAATTTCTTCATTGGCCTGCTCATCGTCATGTTGTCGGGACTCTCCTACGCCATCTATCTGGTGGGCCTCAACAAGACGCGCGTCCGCACCATTGCCTCCATGCCCGTGACGCTCTACGTCCTCCTCTTCGGCACCTTGCTCTTCGTGGTCCGACTGGCTCTCTTCTCTCCTCTCACCGTACCACAGACGCCCCTGTTGTGGCTCAATCTCCTGGCCCTGGGCGTCTTCCCTACCGTTATCTCGCTGGTACTCACAGCCAAAGCCATACAAAATATCGGCAGTACACAGACCGCTCTGTTGGGAGCCTTGGAACCTGTGACTGCCGTCATACTTGGTTATTTCATCTTAGGCGAGGGAGTCTCGCTGCGTGACATGTGTGGCATGGTGCTTATCCTGTCGGCTGTCACGCTGGTCGTTTGCCGACGGAAGTGAGTTTCGGCTCAATCCAACAAGTTGTCGAACGACACCCCTTGGAACGAATCCAATACCTTATTGCACTTATCCTGAATATCCTCCCGCGAATTGTAGGAGGCAATACCTATCGTGTAGATACCTGCCGACATACCTGCCTGTAGGCCCGAAAAGGCATCCTCGAAGACGATGCACTGACCCTTGGGCAATCCGAAAGCCGCTGCCGCCTTGATGTAGCAGTCGGGGTCCGGTTTCGATGCAGCAAAGTCCTCCGACGTCAGCACCTTGTCGAACAAGGAGAGCAAATCGGGATTCTTGTCCTTCAAGTGTTGCATCTTCTTCTGGTCCGAACTGGTCACGATGGCGCACTTCACACCATGTTTCTTGATGTCCAGGATAAACTCCTTCGCGCCGGGGAAGAAGTTGTAGTTCATGTTCGACTCATAGTCATCCAACCTTTTCTTCACCACCTCCTGCACCGCTGGGTCCGGGAAGAAGCGTTCCAAGATACGCACCAAGGTATTTCCCTTGATGGCATTATGCAAATCTGGCACGTCGGGGCGGAACTCCTTTCCGATTTGTCCCCAAATCACAGAGTACTGTTCCTCTGTATCAATCAACGTACCATCCAGGTCGAATAACGCAGCCTTAAAATCTTCAATTCTCATAACACAATCCTTTCGCTTTGAAGAGCGAAAGATAAAATATTAAATACTAAATATTAAATTAAATTAAGGACAAAGGGACAAAGTACAAAGTACAACAAACGTCCCTGTCACTTCCCTGTCACTTCCTTGTCACTTCTTTTTCACGTCCTTGTCACTTCCTTGTCACTTCCCTGTCACTTCTTTTTCTTCAGAATAGTACTTAGTCCTTCGTACTTAGTCCTTTTCCTCACGTCATGGCAGCCCCCATAGCGGTCATAAATTCCGCCGAAGCAGGGACGTGGAAGCGGACATCGTAGAGCGACTCCAACGGCTCCAACATCGACTCCACTTTGGGCAAGGTGGTCAGTCGGCCTATCATGACAAAGTCCTTGATGCCGTAGCCCAGACCCGCCATGCGCGCCATCACACCGATGTTCTGCACCACCATGTTGACCAGACCTATCGTGACATTCTCGGGAGTCGTGGCTTGCGACACCTTTCCCAGGTTCACGGTGGTCACCTCCATAGGCAGACCTGGCATTTCCATCGGACACACATCTCGGATGCACTGGTCGGTTTGGCCCAGGTTCCCTTTCTCGGTCAACGACCTCAGCAACGCCCAGTTCCCGCCAGGCAACAGCAACTGGAAGAGGCGGATCAACGTTCCGCCACCCAAGGCACTGCCGCCAAGGTGTTGCCACTGAGAACCTTCCACCTTGACGAAACTGGTTCCCGTTCCCATAGAAACCACGATGTAGGAAGAGGGCAGATGGAGTATCTTCGTTGCCACAGCGTTGGCCTGAAACTCCTCCACGCGGGTAGTCCTCACGCCGCACAACGACCCTGGCAGCATTCGGCTTCCCACACCCGTCAAGACTATTTTCTGTACCTTGCCACGAGAAGGATTGAACTTCCGGATATAATCCAGCAACCGATCCATCACGAACGGTCCTTCCCACAGCACCTGCTCGCGCACCTGTCTTTCGCTGACCACGACAATCTTCGTGGCGCTGATGCCCAAATCTATTCCAATCGTCATATTGAGAGTAGTATTAGTGACTTAAAACTTCTGCAAATATAACACAAATATTTGACATTCTATGCCTAAACACCCAAAAATACGACAAAATCCCCCTTCATTACGCAGAAACAGTCCACTTTCAAGAAAAACTGCACTTTTCTGCATCCAAAGTCAGACATTTTTTCTTGAAACTCCCCCATTTGGTGGATAATAATCAAAGTTCCTAGAAAGAATACTTATCTTCCGCGATAGATTGTTCATAGTTGATTATTTTACTATCATCTTCAATATAGCAATCACACAAATTACAGCGAACACTACCTTAAAAGCGAAATACATCAATAACATAATAATCGGAATAATGATTATCATATACAATATTAACCTCCAAACAGACTCCGAATCAGGGAAATATGTTATTTTTGCTTGTATTTCAAAACTTATGTCGTCGTAACCTCTATAATAGCCGTTCTTTACAAGGAATTTTATGTCTTTAATGTATTTAGGTTTATATTCCCTATATTCATTGGTCTCAATGTTGAATTTAGAAATGTGTTTAGGTGCCTCATGTATGGTTTGCTTGCAATCCATAATCCTCTTCATTGCTACATTCACCACTTCAGAACTTTTTGATAAAATATACTTTCTAATTATACCTTCGTTATGCCCGGATCTCAGGTTCGTAATACATTCTATAGCGAGTTGATCTGAATAAGAAGTCTCATCAAAGATTCTCTTGATCTGGTCATTTAGACAAGCTTTTAATTCTTCCCACGCCCATTGGTCTCTCGATAAGCCATATCTTACCCAAGAATCGGAAATATTCTCCTCTGAGCCATAAACCGTGCGCAAAAGTTTTTTTAGCACTTTGTTATAAATACCCATCAAACTTTTCACCTTATGCTCTTCCTGCATAGATTTAATGACATGAGCATAGTTGGTACGTTCTGTATCGCTACCATATCTGCTATCAAAATAGTTCAGCAATTTAGAATATGTATCTTTTACAATTTCCATAACATACTGTATTTATAAATAAACCTTCCGTTCGCCAGACGACAAGCAATGGAGAACTGTGTCATGGTATTTTACCTCGGGAAGGTCACATTCCTGGAATCACTCGAAAACACATCCACAAAGTCAAGCAAAAAGGTATTAAGTACTTTCGGTGCAAAAATACGACAAATATCGTACATATCCAAATTTTGGCCAACAATTAACGCGAGCTTAACAAAATATTATTACATATCCAAACAAAAGGTTGTTATCATAGGAGTTGATAATCTAGTCTTTCTCCATTCTGCCGCCCATTCTGGGCTTTCGCGGGTTATGTCACACAGCAGGGGTTGCACTACGTTTCACCACCTGCCTGTATTCTTGTCAGCCCTTCGGGCTTGCTTTTTTCAGCCGAGCGTCCTATAAAGAGTACGATTCTCCGTGCTCCTCAGATTGACCCAGAATAGACTGCACGCGCCCCCTCCCTCGCGCTCATGATACGGTCAAATTTTGGTTTATCATTGGTCTAAATTCGGTGATTGATTTCGGTCGGTTCAACCTTACGCCAATCGATACCCAATCGATACCCGACCATTATCCGAACATGACCGCGAGGTGGGATCGAGGGTGGGCCGAGGCAAGGGGAAAAATCCGGGCAATTTTCTACATGAACGGGGTTCTATTTGCCCTGAGAAGATAAAAAAAGCGTGTCTCCATCCCGCCGAGGGAGGAGACACGCTTTATGATAAGTACAGAATGCTAATTACGATAAGCACAGAGTGCTGGAAAGGAATATCAAATGCGAATTATGAACTTCGCACGAAAACGAAAACCAAAACGAAAAACTCCTTTACACTCACTTACACGGGAGATTAGAACCACGGAAATCACTCTATTTCTCACTTGCGGAACTGAAGTGATTAAGTTCAATGGAGTTATAAGATTGATTTGCATGGCTCTCGCGACCGCTGGAAATTGAGTTCAAATTAAGTTTAATTGACAGAGTTTATTCTTTGAACAGAACACGATAGGAACAAACCAGGGGACGAAGAATGACACCTGACGGGGCGAATAGAGAACGGGAAAGGGTCATTTGAGCGACCGAAAGACGTTTTCGGGGGCAGATATTTGGTCAGTCGGAAAAAAGTCTTTACCTTTGCCGCCAAATACCGGCTTTCGCACACCCAAAACGAAAGGCGGCGCAAGAGACAAGTCATAAGACTTGCAGAACATGAAAATATCAACTTAAATATCTGTTAACCGAAACAATGAAAACAACTGCTAAACTTTTGCTTGCTACCCTTTTGCTGTGTCCCACCTTCACGGCCTTGGCTCAGGACGAAATGAGCAACGCGGAGGCCTCACGAGTATATGGACAGAAGATTGACATCGTCAAATCGGAAATAAGTACGCTGAAGAAGCAAAAGAAGTTGGAACCCCTCAATGCCGACTACACCCGCACCCTCCAGGAGAAGCAGGTAGAGCTGGAGATGCTCAAGGCGAAGAAGAAAGTGGTGGACAAAGCCGTCAAGGCCGAGAAAGCCCGTCAGCGCAGTGAGCAGAACGCCAAGGCGGCATCGAAGAAAGCCACCAAGACGGCTGCCAGTGCCGACAAGGCTGCCACCAAAGCCACGATGGCGGTGGAACGAGCCAACACCATTCTGGAGAACTACATGACGTTGGAGCAGGCTAAGGAGATGTACGACAACAAGATAGACCTGCTCAAGTCGGAGATGTCCATCCTGAAGAAACAGAAGAAGTTGGCGCCCGGCAATTCCGACATCCTCACCCAGATAGCCGAAAAGACCGCCGAGATCAACGAGGCAAAGATGAACCTGAAGATTGTGAAGGATGCCCTCAAGGCGCAGAAATCAGCCCGCAAGGCACAGAAGGCTGCCGACAAGGCCGCCTCGGACTCCGACCGCGCCGACTATAAAGCAGCAACCACCAAGCGCGAGGCCGAACGTGCCGCCGCTGAAGCCAGCCAAATCAAAGAATGAAACGACTATCGCTACTGATCCTGCTCGGAGCATGGACCTGCAACGCGCTGATTGCCAAGGGCAAGAGCGACCCGTGGGACATGGCTTTCACCTTGCTCCAGTCGCAGACCCGACAGGATACGACGGTGCACAACACCTGTCTGTCGCCCCTGAGCCTCCAACTGGCATTGGCATTGGTGGACGAGGGGGCTAAGGGCAAGACACACAGGGAGTTGAACAAACTCCTGCCGACTGACACGGAAGGGGTCTATACCTCGCTGAATGCCAGTCCAGCCTTGTCGTTGGCCAACAGCATCTGGATCAACCAGCAGTTTGCCACCCAGGTAAAGGAGGGCTTCAAGCAGACGACCGCAAGAAAGTATGACGCTGAGATTCAAGCCCTTGCCTTCAATATCCAAGGGAAGAACGTCATCAACCAGTGGTGCCAGCAGAAGACCAAGGGACTGATTCCGTCGGCCATCGACCGTCTGGACAACTCCCAGTCGATGATATTGGTCAACGCACTCCACTTCAAGGCCGACTGGCGTTCGCCGTTCAAGGCGAGGCGCACCAGCAACAAGGATTTCTACCTATCGGACGGAACGACGAAGCAGGTGGAGATGATGGACCAGACCGCGCACTTCGAGTATGCCGAAAACGATGATTGCCAGGTGGTTTGCCTGCCCTACAAGGGTGACGAGACGGCCTCGTTTGCCATGTACGTCGTGTTGCCCAAAGAGGGAACATCGTTGCCAAAACTGTTGAACACCCTGAACCGCAAGACCTGGAAGGGACTGAACTTCCATTCGGAAAAGGTGCATCTGCAATTGCCCAAATGGCAAAGCGACTACAGCACCAACCTGAATGAATCGGTCCAGGCACTGGGTGCCAAACGCCTCTTCACGAGCAAGGCAAACTTCCAGAAGATAAGCAAGACGTCGCTCTGCGTGGGTAGCATCAACCAGAAGACCGTCATCCGCGTGGATGAACAAGGCACCGAGGCTGCCGCCGTCACGACCATCTCGATGGTGACGACCGCCCTGCCCCGACCCGAGAAGATCTACGAGATGAACGTCAACCGGCCCTTCCTCTACCTCCTGGTGGAAGAGGGTAAGGAACTCCCTATTTTCATAGGTACACAGACATGGGAATAAACATCAATACACAACGGCTCTACCGGATACTGGAGGTTACGCCCCCGTCGCAGAACATCCTGCTGGTGGGCAAACACGGCATCGGAAAGTCGGAGATACTGACACAGTTCTACCAACAGCAGGGACTCCAAGTAGTCCCTCTGTTTTTGGGTCAGATGGCCGACCCCGGAGACTTGATTGGCCTGCCCAAGATAGGCGAAAGGTCGGAATTTGTGCCACCCTACTGGTGGCCCGAGGAGGGTCAACCCATCGTCCTCTTCCTGGACGAACTGAACCGCGCCCGTCCCGAACTGCTTCAGACGGTGATGGATCTGGTGTTGAACCGCACCTTGGCAGGTCGCTCCTTGCCTACTGGCAGCCGAGTCATATCGGCCGTGAACGAGGGCGACGAATATCAACTCACGCACATGGACCCGGCACTGGTTTCGCGCTTCAATATCTACAACTTCTGCCCCACCGTACAGGAGTGGCTCCAGTGGGCCGAAAAGGAGAAAGTGGATGCCCGTGTCCTCCGGTTCATCACCTTACAGAGTCAATGGCTCGATGGCGTAGAAGGGGCAAAAGCAGGCATCGACACCGGACTGGAAAGAATGCCCGACCGCCGTTCTTGGAAACGACTGTCGGATGCGATTCGGCCCTTCCCCGAACTGTCGGCCGACGATACCGACTGGGTGGCAGGCATCGTGGGTGCACAGGCCGCCTCGCACTTCATCAACAGTCTGTCCAACAATGCTTTACTGACCGGCGCACAGGTATTGCAGGACTTTGATGCCCACGAGGCACAACTGCGCAAATACCTGCTCCACCAGTTGGCGATGGTGAGCGAATCCATCTTCCGCCACCTCGAAGTAGCGGGCGAAGATGCCCCTGCCGAATATGCAGCCAACCTCTTGAAATACTATCAGTTGCTCGAAGATATGGAGGCCAAAGAGGCTATCGCCTTCGTCGCCAACCTCTTCGAAAGCGGCAGTTTCCCCAAGGCGGTGCTCTTCATTGCCGAAAAGTGCCCCGAAGTGGCAGCAAGATTGATGAAGTTTATAGCGGACATTTAAAAGAATTGAAGGGAAGTGAAAGAGAAGTGACAAAGAAGTGACAAGGACAATTGAATCGGCTAATGTTTTGTTATAAAAGATAGTAGCGCGAAACTATTTGGTTCATATAGTTCCCTTTATTAGTCACAGCGTTATCGTCCACTCCAACAAACGTCCTTGTCACTTCCCGTTCACTCCCTTGTCACTTCTTTGTCACTTCCATTAATTACGAAGTGAAAGAGAAGTGACAAGGACAATTGAATCGGCTAATGTTTTGTTATAAAAGATAGTAGCGTGAAACTATTGGCATTCTATAGTTCCCTTTCTTTGTCACAGCGTTATCGTCCACTCCAACAAACGTCCTTGTCACTTCCCGTTCACTCCCTTGTCACTTCCATTAATTGCGATTACCGAATGAACCCTAAAGAAATGATACAGAACATTGCAGAAGGCTGGTTTCTACAGGAACCGGCTTTCTATTCGTTGTTCTGTCTGCAACAGCTTCAGGAGAACGTGAGGATGGATTGTGAGGTCCGCACAGGCGAGGGACGCATTGAATATAACCCATTGATGTTGAGCAAGAAGAACCTCAAAGAGGTGGAACTGCTGCTTCGCATCGAGATGATTCGCCTCTTTCTGAAACACCCCTACGAACGGCGGCCGGAAGGTTGCAGCGGTGAGGTCATTTCGATGGGGTCGGACTGCACCATCGCGGACGGTTATTGTCTGTTGAAAGAGGCGGGCGCGTTGAAAGGTCCGGGGGCTTACCACCTCCCGATGGGGCAATGCTATGAGTGGTATTGCAAGGCGTTGCAAAATGAAAAGAACGAAAACGATAACGAAAAGAACCAAAACCAAAACGAAAACGAAAAACAAAACGAAAGACATAAACGTCAGGAACAGAGTGCTTTATGGCACGACGATGCGTTGCGGCAGACGCAAATCAATGAACTGATTGAACGGACAACGGATTGGGGCAGTCTGTCGGGCGACATTGTCGAACGCATACAGGCTTCCACACAGACTCGGCTGAATTGCAGCATGGTTTTTCAGGGGTTCAAGAGTAACTTATTGTCTTCCAGTCGTCGGCTTTCCAGGATGCGGCCGAACCGCCGGACGGGATTCTTGCAGATGGGTAGCCTCCGACAGATTGCTGCCCGCGTACTCATTGCCATCGACTGCTCGGGCAGCATCGACGAGGAGGACTTGAAACGCTTCTTCGGCATCGTCAACCGCCTCTTCCAGCAAG